>Ga0315913_1001930_pt1 | contig 23719 bp, 16 predicted proteins | sample MpolsnodulesMG_FD_207736 | JGI IMG/M metagenome (GOLD analysis project Ga0315913, IMG submission 207736) | Medicago polymorpha root nodule microbial communities from Los Angeles, California, United States - small nodules | ecosystem: Host-associated > Plants > Roots > Nodule | place: USA...
GTGCGATTCACTTGGCAAATCATCAAGTGTATCATGAAAGGACAAAGCACATTGACATTCGTTTGCACTTTGTTAGAGACATGATTGAATCAAAAGAGATCGTGGTGGAAAAAGTGGCATCGGAAGAAAATCCGGCGGATGTGTTTACCAAGTCATTGCCTAGATCAAGGTTCAAGCATTGCTTGGACTTGATCAAGTTTGTTGAAGAGTAATTCCCCTTTGGAGAGAGCAGCATGGTGGTTGATGGTTAAATTGGCATCATCACCAATTAGAAGTCAAGGTGGAGAGCAGACTTATCATGAAATGTAAAAAAACAAGTATTGACACCGAGTTCAAAAATTTCAAATGTTTTAAATGAGTGATGATGAATCCATAGACAAAATTTATGAAAGATTATAAATCATTATTAATGAATTACGTTCTCTTAAAAAAAAACATGCACCGCTCATGAAAGAGTAAGAAATATTGAGAAATTACCAAAGAGTTGAAGACATATTGTAACATCCACTACTGAGGCAAAAGATCCCACTGTACTTAAGCTAGAAGACGTAAGTGAATCTATATGATCTTATGAATCAACACTTCAAGAATATAAACCTTCTAGAAGAAGAAAAATGCTCTCTTTAAAAACACAAAAGACATCAACAATCACAAAACAAAGAAGAAAACTCTTAAGATTGTAAGGAAAAAGGAATTTGTCAATAAGAAAATAAAGATGAACTAGCGCAATCATCCTCTCATATAAAACACAAAGACTAATGAAAAATTACTTTTGTGTCAGATGGAATTTTTTAATGGGTTGGGAATTATGTGGGCATTACGACTGTAGCCTCAGGTAACAGCAAGAAAACACCTACCCTACTTAAGGGAGCTATAGTAGAAGATATCAAGACGGATTTCCTACGGTGCTTTTACAAACTAAGAAATAACTAATAGATAACATAATCATAATAACAATAATAAAAACATCATCAAAACCTAAACTCAAGGAGCAACTACAATAATTATCTTGTTTTAGACAAGGAAGCAAAGTAATTATTGAGGAACATGTTGGTTAAAATCTAACTCCAAGTTCTTTTGTCCGCCCACGTTCTCAAATATATCCAAACTTAACTGAAGTCACTTTAATCCTGAAAGACATCAAAAGTTTGTAAATACTAAATAGTATGATCTTAAATGTATATTTAGAATTGTTTCAATTTCATAACAAGGTGCATTCACATGATGATTATAGCGGGAAAATGTCGTGCGACCAGCCCTACTGGCTTTAGGAAATACATACATGTATTTTCAAAAAGACTGTACTTGCGAGTATGAACAATCTTATCTAAGTCTATCTTGCATGCATGGAAGTGGTAAGGTAGTCAAGCCTAGAAATGGAATGGATTATGATCTAAAAAACCTCTTCGGAAAGGTATGTTTTATAAAGAAATTTTTTTATGCAATTTTGAGATTTACATTACTTTTGTTGCTTGAGGACAAACAACAATTTAAGTTTTGGGTTGTCTTCGATATTTTCAGCATAGTTTTCAGTCATTTTAGTAGTGATTTGATCCAAATAAGAGGAGTTTTAGATAAATGCATATGGTTTAAGGGAAATTTTATCATGTTTTCATATCGAGTCATGTAATTCTAGTTCTTCTATAAAACAAGCAATTCTAGGTGTTATGTAAGTATTCTATTCAAAATCATGTAATTCGGCAAAGCAAGGTATCTCATGAAGAATTAGGAGAACATGGAATGAAGATTCAAGAGGCCTTTGAAGACATTACAAGTTGGGTTAATTATGTCCTAAGTCCCACGACAAGTTTGGAGGAAGAAAGCACTAAAAAATACAAAGAAAAATAAAAGAAAGCACGGAGAACAGAAACCATGCACCTTGGGTGTGCTTTCAAGTGTCTCGTGTCTACGAAATACTATTGAAAAACACTATTTTCAACGCACAACATGTAGGGGGCACGTACGAGGAAGAGAGAAAAAAAATTAAAATTAGTCATTTTTATAAGAAAAAAAAACCCAATTTTTGAACCCAAACACAGTTGAAAACTTGCCTATAAATACAAGAGTTCTCATTCAAAATTAGTCATTCAGAACTAGGTGGTTCAAGAGGAAGGCAAGAGCTATGTGCGTCAAGGGAGAAGTCTCTCATCAACCTTTATTCTTGGAGTATGTTTTATTTCTTTTATAATTTGTTTTTAGTTACCATGAGTAATTAAACACTTATTGGTTAGAGTTCTAAGATGAACTATGTTTTTTTGTCGGATCCAATTAATGCAAGTGTTTTATATAGTTATGTTTTGAGATCAATTTAAATTTTATACGCAAAAATAATAATGCTTTCATGAACTCTAGGGAGTGTGACATACCTAGTTATTCTAGCTGAACAATAGGCCGTTATAGAAGCTATTCTGGTCGACTTTACAAATGTTGCATATAAACTTTATTCGTTCCCCTTAATAAGACAGGGTCAAGTCTATCCATTTGATCTACTAAGGACAATTAAGGATATGTGTTAAACTTTTAAGATTCATGGCTCCTTTAGATGGCAGTTACATACTTTATGTGTCAATTACCTGTGAGAGAATAAGTCCCCCACCTTAATAACTATCTGATCATATATGAACATCTACAGGCTTGACGACCTTGTACCCCATATCGCACGTATGATCTTAAGGTGATCAATAGGAGAAACTGGACATCTGGACGAACATTAGATCTCATGAACTAACCACTTAAATAGAACTCTTATCTCATAAATGATAACTGTGTGTGTTGATTCAACAGGAAATAGAGGGGATTCAAAGAATCCTAATCAGTGCTAAAATACACATTCAACTCAACTGTTTTGCGTAATCAAATCAAACTTCCCCCATTTTAATTCCTTTTATTTATTGTTTTAATAAGTTTATCTATCGGCCTAGTTAAAACAAAAATCCTTGTGAAGATGATTTTACTTAACACTCTCAAAACTCATAAAATGACTCCCAAAAGCTTTGGAAAAAAGTTATTTTGAATGGGGATAAGTATTTCGCAAGGAAAGTTGGCTTCAATTTATCTTATGTCCCTATGGACTCGAGATGGATGCCATGTAGTCAAACCTTTGCTTCACCTCTTAGCCTTTGTTTGGGAGTATGGAGGGAAGGGAAATGGAGGGTTTTTGGGGTAGGAAATATAGGGGAAAATGAAGAATTCTTTCATATTTTTTGAAATAATATTTTTTCAAGAATGATAAATTAATGTGAATGAATAATATTTTTTTTTATTTTAGAAATACTATAACAACATAGGTTAACTTTGGAGAATTAATATAAACCCTCCAAAATCCTCCTCTAATACAATTTTTGAGTTTTCCTAAATGACGAGGATTTTGTTCTATGAAGAAAAATGAACTTCTCAAAGTCCTCCCCTCCCAATGTTTTTAACCTTTTCCACATGTTCCTTCCTTTTATCTACAACCATGCTCTCCCTTCTCCCTCCAAACTAGCAAACAAAGCCTTAATAAAAAAAAAGTAAGAGTTTAAGTCTCATGAACTTTTTAGAGGTTGAATCTATCCTTACAGGATCACAAAATTCAAGCAAAGTAGATAGCTGGATGTTTGGGACATCCGTTGTCAATTCAGAAAATTGACATTATTCTTTCGAGAGTTTCACTAAACGAAGTTTTATTTGAAAATTTTCAGCCATGTAGAGGACAAAGTATTAATAATATAAAATAAGATGCAAATAAATTATAAAGTAAAATAACTTGGGAAATTTTTTTACCTCTTCACATGTGTACGTGTATATCGTCGTAATAAAGAGTTATCAATCTTCATAAACTCGTGATCATCAAGGTTACCTTTTTCTCCTAAGTATGTAAATAAGAAGTTTTTTTAGTTTTGAAAGATTGACTCATTATTTTAGTTGATAATATGCAGTTCATAAGAAAGACTTATAATCATTGGATTTCATCACAATGATGACCAATTTTAAATCATATTCTAACCCTTGGTGAAATAAACTTAGGGATGAGGTAATCTCTAAAGTATCATTATTCTCTTTCAAGTAATAAATAAGTGTCTCACATAGTTCCATATTCTCATGGTTTCTATGTCGGTTCGACCTATTAAGCTCGATTACTCATTTCATCCCAAAAACCATAAGGCTATATTCTCATGCTTCAAGACCTTTGTCTAACCTTATATATTTCCAGCAATCCCTTATCTTCAACATAGTGTTTGCCTAATATTTTTCCTTAACACACACTAAGACTAGATTACAGTTTTCTATTTCCTTAGCAAAAGAAAAGAAAAGGACTATGGAATTCATTATAGAACTACTTTCCATGATCCTAAGAAAAATGGAAACAACTCACTCATCATAACCATGTGCAACCTAATAGAGATAAAAGATAGCAAAAAGTATAAACTAAGAACCTTTATTGAAATAACTACAATACAAGAGTTTTCTAATATGTTATGCAGTATGAAATCAAGCTTAGCTTTGTCCTATTTATAGCCTATGCCTTCTTATTTAGTGAACCTTCAAAATTACAAAACTTAGTTACAATCAATTACAAGTGATCGTCCAAATGTTTAAGAGAAGAAACCACACAATTTATTTCTTCAAGTTGTTTTTGTCATAGTGAGTGGTAATTACAGCTAGGCGTAAAAACTTCTGACCATGAATGTTTGATCTTTTGCTTGCCTTGCTTGATTCATAATATTTTTTGAACTTATGGCCATGAATTCTAAAGTGTTGCTGAGTTAATTTCCACATATTGATCGTTGAAAAAGGTCTTCCTTACCTTAGGTCTTAGCTTAGTTAACAAGTCTTCTTAAGGTAATTCATGGTAAAGGAAAAAAGGGGTCACTAAGATTTGACACTCAATATTTGTGGGGAGAATGAGACATTAGAACTGAGCCCATCTTTCCTAACAATGGTGGTGGATTTGAGTATGGCTAAGGCTTGGCAATGATTAGTGACCAGGATGTAAGTCTTATCATTGTCTCTTGTATGAAGAAACTAGGAAGTTTGGATCTATTTTCCTATTAGGTCTTGTTAACAAGTGTTTCCGGGACACTCTTTAAACATTTTAAAATAGGCAATTATTTTAAAAACAAAGTCAAATATTTCGATTTTCAATGTATTGGTTACACATATTTCATAAATACTTACTACTTATGGTCATTCAACAACTTCTCAGAGGCATTCGTTAACATTTTCATTTTACTATTATAGGAAATTTGATTACCTCTTATATTAATTAGTAGATCTTTTGCTTATAGGAAAAAAAATGTAAATTTTTTACAAAATTAATTGTTTCGGATGCTTTTATTTTTTAGATGTAGAGGCTGCTAAGGAGATTGGCAAATTTCTTTCACAAAGAAACAAAAAAGGAGATTGGCAAATTAAAACACTTTTGGTTCTAGCCACGAAGTGTGGAACAATTAATAGGAGAAAGATACTTGAACGGAATAGTTCAACCTTTAATTTCTTGTTTTTTTGACAAATAGTTCAGTCTTATTCCTAAATAGTAAGATGTTGAATTATACAAAGAATAGAGCAAGTCCAGCCATCCATCATAAATGCAATAAGTCAAACCACATGACTTGACCAACATGAAAATTATTTCATCCGTATCATACCGTATTTTTGTGTGTTGGTTATATTTCTCACAATAAATATAATATCAAAATTATCATTTTAATTTATCACAAATGACCTCTAAAAAAATAAAATTATCACAAATGAGTTCAAAATAACTACTAATGTGTCCCCATGAGCTTAACTCAATTGGTAAGGATAATGCTTAATATATGCAGGGTTTGGGTTCGAACTCTGGACATCACAAGAGAAAAAAAAAACTACTAATGGTTTTTAATAAATTTTCATAAAAATAATTTTAAAAAATAAAGTAAGAATCGCTTTTTTTAATCTATGTAAAATGAACCTTCCTCTAAAGGAAAAAGAAAACTCTAAATTTAACAAAAGAAGGTTCTCAGTTTTATTGAAATTCTTCCACGACTTTTTTCCTTTCCTTTTATATCTATAGGAAAAAACTAAAAACCCAAACCAAAACCAAAAGCAAAATCAAACATACACACAAACATATAGTGAGAGAAAAGATGGGTGTGAACGATGATGATTTCAACATGGATAATCAATATGTTGTAGATGATGATGATGTTCCACTTCCTGGATTTAGATTTCATCCCACTGATGAAGAACTTGTTACTTTTTATCTTAGAAGAAAACTTGACAAGAAACTTATTGCTATTGATCTCATCAAACAAATTGATATCTACAAACATGAAATTTGTTACTAAATATATAAAATTGCAATATAGTGAGCAACCATCAGCTACAAACACTTTTTATTTGATCATGTGACCATATTAGAATTTCTCCGGCTACAAAGGAATTCTACCAAAAAAAAATCAGCTACAAAGGAAGAATTAATATCTTAAATATACATGATTTTGTGCACACATATAAAAACATGTAAAAAAACATAATATTCTATGTGAAATATTATGCCTCAATTACACTAAAAAGTATTCTACCCAACTTAATTCTCTATATTATATATGCAGAAGCAAGTGTTCCTGGAGAAGAGAAGGAGGGTTACTTTTTTTGCCAAAGAGGAAGAAAATATAGGAAGAGCATCAGGCCAAATAGAGTCACTGGCTCTGGATTCTGGAAAGCAACTGGAATAGACAAACCAATATACTCAAATGGAGGAGAAGGAAATGATTGTGTTGGACTCAAACAAACACTTATTTACTATCGTGGTAGTGCTGGCAAAGGCACCAAAACTGATTGGATGATGCATGAGTTTCGTCTTCCATCTAATATTCATGCCAAAACAAACATTTCCTATGCTAAGAATGATGCTGATTATGCTCATGAAGCTGTAAGTAACTTAGATATCAACACCAAACTTTTATTGGTTTATACATGTTGATTTTGGAGTAGCTTTGCACATAAAAGTTTGCTTATCAAAAACAAATATAAGACCTACATAATTTTTACAAATTTTGTATATAGGTTAATTCTTACACACATATGGAACTTATTTATCTCTTCCTAAATTTCTAGTCACTTTTTCTTGGGATATACATTCTTTACACTAAAAATTAAATTAGCTAGAGAGTCTCATATTTAATGAGATATGATTTAAACATGTTTATATATGAGAGTTTTACCTTGTCTTTATTAACCGGTTTTATAAGGTTGAGAATCAACCTAAATTTATAGATAGTATCAAAGGCATCTGCTATCGAACTACTAGGGTTGCACTTAAGATTAGTTAATGTGAGGGGATGTAGTGCAAGTCTCACATTTATTGATGCATGAATAATTTTATCATACCCTTTAATCCTTAATTATTTTATTATTTTCTCTTGGTAGTGAAAAAAAAATTAGAGTGCATTTATTTAAACATTTTATTTTAAAAAATGTTAAAAGAAATGAAAGTGCTTGTTTTTTTATCATCACAATAATCTAACTAACTTCTTTCAAAAAAATAAAAAATAATCTAACTTGTAAGATTTTCTATCTTACATAAAAATGTAAAAAATATGTGTATTTTTTACAAAGCAAGAGTATTATTAATTGGATTACAAGGGTAATTCCAGCCCATTGCAATCAACATGAAACATCAAATTAAGTCTTTTTCATATTGAACAAACATATGTCCTAATGATTTTTCTCTATGACATGCAGGAAATTTGGACATTGTGTAGAATTCTCAAAAGAAATGTATCACAAAGGAAACAAATAACGGAGATGAAACAAGTAGCTAACAAGCGTCAAGCTATTCATGAAACAAGCACCGGAATAAACAACAATATGGAGTTTAACACAAATCAAGAAACATATATCAATTTCGGTGCAAACCATGAACAGCATCACATTAATGAGGACAAACCAGTCAATAACTATACAAGCAGTGAACAAAGCAATCAGTTTCATGCAAACAATGTAACACCATCACCAAATATTTGGATTAAGCAGGATGCTAATGAGTTGTTATCATTTGATAATTGGGATGAGCTTGGATCAGTTGTGAGGTTTGCTGTTGATTTGCCTAGTTTGTAAATAGTATAATTGTCATATGTAGTTTTATATATACCTGGCCATATGTTTAAATTAATAGTTTGGAAATACATTAATCATCATATTGTTGAATGTGTAACTTAGTCTTTTACAATACTTATTGACTTGATGTGTACATGATGCTTGGCATGGCAGGCCTAATATATTTGAAGGCGCAAATTACCAATTGAGGCTTTTAGGACTGTTGAGAGAATAACAAAAGCTAAGTTTTTTATTTTTTTATTTTATTTTTTTTATAAATTATATCGATTGAAAGTAATTATATTTGATGTGTTTGATCACACAGCAAATGTGGGTATCTCCCCAAACAAAATTGAACATTGGTTCTCGTTGTGACTATCTAGCCTTTTTCACTAGACCCCCATTATGAAAAAAAAAACTTTTTTAAAACTTTTTACTCTAAATACTAATATATGTTGAAAATAATAGTTAATAATGACTCTATTTACCAATTATTACTTCTTAAAATATTTTTTGTTTAAAAAGTACCTTAAAATAGCAAAATAATATTGAATTATGACACAAATATAGTAGTACTACTTTTTTATTATTGCAAACTTTGCTTACATATTACCTTTCTTAAACTTAAGATACGGATAACCATTAAAATTGTTAACCTTAGATCGAACTTGTAGCATGAACTACAACTCTCCATTTAAGTACCACCTCAACTTTGTGTGAACATGATTACAAAACTTAAACTTACAAAAATACATTAAAAAAACTAAAAAGATTTGGGGCCTAATTCGAAGCCTAATCGATTTGGACGCCCAAAGCCCTTACTTTAGTGGCAGCCTCCTTAGACCGACCCTGATACTTGGATTCACCTCCAGCTCAACACTACCATAATTTTAAATTCTCTACTTATGCAATTAAGTTTATTCGTCAAAACTTTCAAGTCGTTTAGGATAATTTCTTGACTCAAAACATCTTTCATCCAATAAAAATTCATAATTTCTTGGTAATTCATTTATTGGACAAAGTCTAGTTGACATAGACCATAAGCCTCGTTGGTTCCTCTAATTTATTCTTTTTCTATATTATTACAAAGAGGGCCGAAGCCCAACCTCTTTAAATTATTCTACTCTACTTTTTTTTTTTGGTTTTATTTAAGTAATTATTCTACTCTACTTATTGTATTTGTATTTATATATAGATCCTTTAATTATGTTTATGGTCTTTAAACAATGCCGAATTCTAATTCATAACTTGAACTATATATTCGACCAAAATACTTAATTATAAGCAGTCCTTGGATATTCAACTCATTTAGAAATATGTATTTGTAGTAAGAAAAAGACAAGTCCACCCATGTAAAGAACAAGATAATTAGTCTTTCAATTTACATGCATATATAATCCACAACTACAAAATTGATGATATAATCATGAGGCTAGTACATTGCAAGGGACAAGGGAGGATAGGCATGTCGGGTGTAGTTGTCGACTTGTCATTGGTCGTGTCTCAAAGGGGTATAAGCTTTGAAAATAGTTTGATGTTCTCTGCTAGATTAGTACACTTATATTCTCAATTTATAAAAAAATTGACTTTTTTGAACGGTTATAAGAAAGTTTACTTGGCCACTAAAAAACAAATGAAAGTTAATAACATATTTTAATTATGGGTCCCGCTAACCGGTGCCTCTGGGGCACTGGCTAAGCATACCATAAAAGGGAATTATTACCATAAAAGAAAACTGTTTTTGACTTTATTATAAATTGATTACACAATTTCAATGCATTAACTACAATATAATTTCCTTTTTTATATCCTTAACCAGTGCTCTGGAGGCACCGGTTAGCTTTAATTATTAATTGTACACTTGTTTTTATGTAATGCCTACAATTTCTTCTAGAAAAGTAGTCCATAAATAAAATGAAATATAAGTCCATCTTCTTGAAGAGTAATCCAATAATGCAACGTATTAATAAAAAAACATTATTATAAAATATATGAAAAGGACCTTAAATATACTCTCCTTATTTGAATAAAACAATGAGGTCATCTTTTGAGTCTCCAACGTTTGTTAGTTCGTAATCTAAGAATACACTATAAATAATTAGAAATGCAATCTTATATAATTAGTTTAAATACTTTTTTTAAGAAGTTAAATTAATTCATCAAAATTGATATTAGGGAGAATCGAAGATGACTTTAAAAGAAGCATACCTCAAAGTTCCAAATTAACACGATAAGGTCAATTCAAATGGACTAATTAGCTTAAATACCCATAGGTCTACTATATGCTATGTCTTGAAAAAGAAAGATATAAAGAGTGTGATGTGCTATGTTGATCACATGAAGAGAAAATAGATAGAGAAAAAATGTGTTAAATTGGTGTTCAATATTAACACCAATTTACTAGTGTACTAAAACCTTTGTTTAAGCCACCATAGATAATGTTTGGAGTATGTTTGAATGGAGTAAGTGAAAACTTGAAAAAATAAAAATATTTAGGCAATTCAAATAATTCACTTGAATTTCTTACAGTTTTTTATATTCGAATGATAGAACAAATTCTTCATTCTTAAACTTTGATGGACTATTTTTTATTTTTTACTTTTCAAAAACATGAGGGATCAATTTCAAAATATGAAAAATGCTTAATTGATTATTCGGTCCTTTAACTTAATTCGTTTTTTCAATATGGTCCCCTAACTTAATTAAACCCCAACCCATTTCAATTTTTTTTTTTTTTTTTTTCTGTGTTTGTGTATTGATGTTTTTCTGTGTTGGTATGATAATTTTGTAGAAGATTATGAAGGATAGGAAGGAAGAAGATGAAGAATGAAAAATAAATAATCAATTGTATGTGGTTCACCGTTAGATACTATGCACCTTCATGATCCAATGGTCCTCTTTTTTAAAACAAGATCAAATGGTTAACAATAAAAATTTAATATGGTCTATGATGGACCACCTCTCATGTTGGTACACTTTAGATAGTTAGGATTAAAAACTCACAGGGATGACCAAAATAGGTAAAGGCATAATACGTAAGGGACTAATTTGAGACGTTTTTTAGTTAGGGGACCATATTGAAAAAAAGAATTAAGTTAAGGGATTGAATGATCAATTAAGCCTATGAAAAATTAGGACAAATCTAAAAGGAAAAAACTAGGGATGAACTTGAGAATTAAAAATTTTAAAAGGACTAATTTACAATTTTTTAAAATGTATATGTCCCAATTCGCAATTTTGGAAAATGTTAGGAATCAGTTTTGCTAAACTTGAATATATATTGTTATAACGGGACGCGGTAATAATGACAATAATAGTAAAAAGACAATAAAAAACGGCACACAATTTAAAATGGTATCCAGCAATGTGCTGACTAATCCATGGGCGAAACCACTGGAAAATTTTTTTCACTATAATCAATGATTACAAATCCTGAATAGTAGAGGTAATACGAGCGATAGCAAAACACACAAGGCATTTATTTATACGATCAAGTCTTTGTATATTTATTCTTAGTCTCCAAACACTAATTCAAAACGAATTTCAACAAATATATAGAAAACAGCTTGTAGACCATCTTTTCCAGGAGCTTTGAAAGGACCTATACTCCGAACTACCTGGCTTATCTCTTGATTAGTAACATCAAGATGTAAGGTACGCCATTCATTCTCAGGTAAAGGAGGGAAGCAGTTAAACAAAAAGGCATCACAGTGTCATCATCGATAAACATGTTTTTAAAAAAACCGTCACTAATTCCTCCAGTTCCTGCTGATCACTTATCCACACACTGTCTTCATTCTGGAGAATATCATATGTGTTTTTACGCCTTCTTATAACAGTAGTTCCATGGAAGTAGCTTGTATTGCGATCCCCATAGCACAACCATTTAGTTCTCGATTTTTGATAACTTGATTATAATCTTGCCAAACCTCCTGATAGAAGAGAGTGTATCCGGCACTCTTAATTTTAATAATTATTACAAGTACGATGTAATTCAAATCACATATTTTTAGCGCAGTTATTCAACAATCATCACACACTTTTTTTATAGCCATTTTATTCCAGCACACAAGTACATTCACAATCATAAACACACTCTTATCACAATCACGAGAAACACTTGCTAAGGATCAAACACAAATTTAAAAAGTCTAAGCACACTCATACAAATACTTTTTCTCTAAAAGATAAAATAGTTTAATGATGCTGAATGATGCGACTAATTTATTCATCATTTCATTTTCTTCATTGTTGTGTGTTACTACAACAACGACAAAAAAAAGGAGAAATATGACAGTCTTGTTGCGGCGGGTGCAAAAAACCGCCACCATAAACAGTACATTAGGGCGGTTTTGTTGTAAGACTATCTCACAACCACATGCATACATCTAGAATTCACCACACATTATGCAATTTAGCTTCTTAAAAAAAAAAAACATACATTAATCATTCACCAACTAACTTGAGCACGCGCAAGCAAGAAAATGTCAACAAGTCTGTCATTACTAGAACTTAACAACAGAATTACCAAACTCTAACACTAAATTGATTACTAACGTAGCAACATTAAATCCAAAAATATGATTAAAAACACAGCCAAAGATTGCATGCAATTTGTTCATAAGTCACAACTTGAAAGGTGATAGTGCAGAAGCTCCAAAGCCGCTTGCCAAACGACATTTCAAGTACTCTTTCAAAGAAGTATCTTTGTATATTGGTGGGTTTTCTTCAGATAAAAGTTCTTTGATTGGTCCAATCAATTTTGGTATGCCCTCAGGAGAATGATCACTTTGTGTTCTAAAAAGGGTTGCAACTGAAATTCTTGGGCCTGCATGTTTTGCTAAAACTCTGTGTTGAACACTTTTGAACTTATCATTACTCACAAGCTGCAGAAAGAAAATTAAATTGATCATAGTCAGTTAGTCACCATTCAATTTTTATTTGACATATACAACTTTAGACTTTATACACAAAGAAGAGAAATGATTGTTGTTTCAAATCATTCCACATCATATAATTTTTTATAACCATGTTATAGCCCTATAAGTACGAAGTATTCACAACCGTATAGTCAAGAAATCAGTTAGGTACTCAAAGTCGATAATCCTCTTCCATCCGAGTTTTCTCCACATGCAAGAAGAATCGAAGTTCAAACTCATGTCCGCTTGTTTAAGATGATCAAGTCTCTTGATACTCGACCAATCACATCTTGGTATCAATATATGTATCATATATTATAATAAAATCAAGAGTAGTGTTATATGTACAACCATTTGTGGCAACTTTGATGATAACTTTTATTTTCTCTCTTCTTATTGGTCCAAAACAATAGAGAGAAAAAAGAAGAGAGAGAATAAGAATATAATAAGAGTATGAGAGAGAAAATTGTTAAAAAGTTGTTGTACAAATATATTTCTCCAAACGAGCACACAGAAAACATAAAAATTCTCTTCTAATTTTTTTTCCATAAAAAGTCAAAATATATTAAGAAAAAGTTGTGTGGACAAGCCTAACCCAAACAAGATCAAGAGAATCTAAAAGAAGGCATTTCTATGGATATTTGACTAAAGTTTTGTCCTTTGTGCCTAAATTATTTACTAAGTCGGATGAATGTGCTAGTTGAATGTTTACGAGTATCAGTTTAATGGTAAGAATTTTACTTTGTTACTCCAAATGATAGAGTTTTAATCTCGTTGAAGACAGATGTATAAAGATCTTAGCGTAACTTTAATAATAATTTCTCCTTTCCCCAATTTTAATTTAAAAAAAAAATATTCTAATTTTATGCATGATGAACTCACCTGTAGAAGATCCCCAACGTTTACTACAAGAGCTCCATGAATGGGAGCTACATCAATCCACTGATTGTCATGAAGAATTTGTAAGCCACCAATATGATCTTGCAAAACTATTGTAATAAAGCTAGCATCTGAATGCTTGACAGTTCCAATGGTTAACTCTGGCTCAGGGCATGGTGGATAATAGTGACATAGATGGAAAAAACTTTCAGCAGCACCCATTTCTTTAAGGTGAAAGTGATCAAGGCCAAGAGCCTCTGACAATAACTCATACAAAGAAGATCCAAGTGCCATTACTTCTTTTGTGTATTCATTCACAATATCACTGCAAGTTTGTTATCATTAGCAATTCATCTAAGTAGAGGGGACCTCTAGCTATAAGGATCCGAAAAAATTAATGGAAATATGGATATCAACAACCAAAGCATATAATGTCATCAATTTTGTCTAGGATTTTACACATTTTTTCTTATTTGGTCTTTCAAGCAAACAAAAATAACATATAGTCTATGACCGTTAGGCAGTGTCAAGGGGGCAAGGTGCGAGGGAGCATGGCGAGTATCTCCCATGCGTTTGGTCCAACTGTTTGTTGTAAGGAGCCGACTGGGTGTTGCCGGGGCCGATAGCCCCCGCATTATGATTAAGGGTTATTGTTGTAATCTTGACGTATTATTTATATAAACCTTGCAACATTGTAAACCCTAACCTTGTCCATTGAAATATTACGGAACTACAACTGCTTTGTAGTTGCAGACATGTTTAGTGTGTTGCAAATTATCGTTCATTTACTCTTCTATTACTAGTAGTTCTAACATTGACATTGTTTTTAATGAGTTTAGCAGAAAAACTCACGGACATAAGATTTGCAGGTTCAAACTCATGCATCAACATATTAGATATCACTAAAGTCTTGTACCATCTAACTTTTTCTTCATCATCTTTAACAAACACTAGTGATTACTTACTGTTTTTATTTACTCGAGTGACAGACTAACTAGGGCAACTTAGAAGTGAGAGTGTAATTTATTCATGAAGGTCAAATCAATTGAGAGTTCTAAATTCGAACTCTGATTGGAATAATCATTGACTAAACTTAACTTATATCATGATTTTTTTTTCCCTTAAAAATCGGAGGATTAAAAAAAAACTATATATACACACACACTAAAGTAAATTATTAAAATTAAATTATTTTAAGAGAAAAGTTATTTTAACAACTAAAACTTGACACGTATTTGACAAAAATATAAAAGTAAATTATTTATAATTATTGATTTGACTTTAGGAGAAAGGGAAAAATAATTAATAAAAAGCAAAATTATACCTACACAGTATTTATAATACATAGTTGGACAACTAAATTGTTGTTCAAATAACATTTCTTATATATTAATTAAATTAAATTAGTGGTTTACTCTTAAAAGAATTATTATGCATACAAACCTGCAAACTGGTGGTAGTTCATCAATTTTGGGAGGATGAGGTGCCCAGAAAAATGCAAGTGTGTCCCTCCACTCAGCAGATTGATCCTCAGAAAGAGTAAAATTGGAAAGATAAACAACTTTTTTAGTGAGATCACGGGTGTAATATTCCTTCCTCACCTTGGGATCCTGTTGGTGAAATCTACAAGTTCCTTTGATCATCTCATCCAACACATGAACTGGAATTCCATGATTTATTACTTGAAAGAATCCCCATTTCTCACATGCATTTTGAAGTTTTCTCACAACTTCATCTCTCAAAGCAGGATCATCATGGATTCCTGTTAAGTCAATTGTAGGGATACTAAGCTTTGAATTTGATCTATTGACTGCACTATTGTTGATATCAGATTGTTCACAATAGAACATGCGTGGAACTTTTATTACTCTATTTTCTATGAGTCCTTGGACACCAACCTTTGACTCATCAAATTCCTTTAGTTCACTTTTTCTGTCATAAATTGGAGCATTTCCTGCTAAATCATCACTTGTGATTGTGGCCATCATAATAGTTTGAGGTTATTATGTGAGCATTAATTTTTTGTAGTGGAAGATACTTTGAAGGTTTCAAAACCAAGGGGTTGAAGAGGAGTAAATGGAAGGAATAGGTATCATTGTTTCCTAGAATACTCCGCATAAAAGGACAACTATATTTTTGACTTAATTTGGATTTAATAAAGCAACTAGATAAGAAGCATTGTTTGTTTGACCTTATTGGCCACATTAAGATATTATAAAACTATGTGTCAATCTCAGGAAAAACTGTATCTTTGATTCCAAAGATGGGACCAAAACGTTTTAGGGACCAATTTACAAAATTTAAATAATATTGTAATCAATTGGCAATTGTTTGAAATTTTTTAGGGACCAATTGGTAAAACAAATAGGAATAATGTTTAAATATTTGAAGCATATTAGAATAAATTTGTATAGTTTTAAGGAATTATAATGAACAATAGGCAAAGGTTCTCAAAGGTGAGTTTTTTTAGACATAAACCTATTGATGTCATTCTCAAAGGTTTTGTCATAGTTTGTGTTTCTACTGTTTTGAAGGTTCGGTTTACTTCAGTTATGGATGCTATTGAAATTGCTCACAATAGAGGTTGGATCTACCTTTACCTTGAGTGTGATTTTATCATGGTTGTGAAAGCTTTATGTGACATCTCCTCTATTGCTCCTTGTCAGCTCCAAAATAAATGTATTGATTGTTTGTCCCTCATTAGAGGCTTTAGATTCCACATTTCTTATACTTAATGAGAAGGCAACACATGTGCTGACACATTGAAAAATGTTTATTTTTGTGACTGAATTCATTTAGTGGGATCAAATGCCAAATTGAATTAAAGATAATTTTATGTGCAGCAAGTTTAATTTTCGTTTATTCAGATTTTCCTTATTGCTTAGGATTGTTTCTTCTTGTGTTTAGTCTGTTTGATGTAGTCCTCTTGGATTATGCTTCCCTTCTCTAAACTGTTTTTCTTTCACGTCCACGGTTTATCCCTTTGTGCTTTCTTGGAAACATTTTTAAATAGCAAGTTGTTGTACTATATCATATTTGTTTCCTTGGGTTTTGAACTAGTCTCCCAAGCTACATATTTTTATTTATTTTATTTAAATAAAATTATTGGAATACTACAAATGATGGGTGGTTGTCTTGAGGTGTCATATAGTTGAAAGAAAAATGTTACGAATTCTAACACTTTCTTTTTTTACACTTTCTTTAATAGTCATTTTTTTATTGGATGAACCACATGTGGGACTCACCATTTTTATAAGATTCATTTCCAAGGTATGAGACCCACGTGAGTTTCATCCAATAAAAAAATGAGCGTTAGAGAGAGTGATCGAAAGAGAGTGCCCATATCACTGATCTGGTTGGAATGTCAAAACTTACAACATGATGTCTTTGCACTTTAGTCCTTGTCTTAAAATAGTTTTTTTTTAGGTCAAGTAGCCTAGTGGTTAGAGCTTACACATTTAATATGGGGAAGTAGGGTGTCCGGGATTCGAACCCCAGCCCCTGTATATAATATGCAATATCCCTACCAATTGATTTATGTTTACGGGGATGTCTTAAAATAGTTAATTGTGATGAGTAAAGGTTAATTATTTACTTAGTAACTAATAGAGGATAATGAGTAGTAATAATAATTAATTAAGTGAAAGGATTTTTTTTAATGGCAAATAAAGATGCATATCCTTGTGAGTTTAACTCGGTTGGTAGGGACAATGCATAATATATACAATGTTCGGGGTTTGAATCCCGGACATCACAAAAAAAATGGCAAATAAAGATATATAAATAAATGAAAAGGAGAAAACTTCCATAAGAGTATAAACAATTGCAAATCATGAGTACAAAATGTACGCAAACCAAGCAATAACAGAGACAAAGTAGCTCTCCTACAATAAAATAAGAGTGAAAACTGAAACAACAATAAAACCATCTAGTCTTCTATCAGGATCAAATTAACCCCAGTCAAAACAGAAAGAGGACTAGGAAAAAATCTCCCAGTCAATCAACCCTAGACAAATCCACCACATGAAACTATTGGTGCCAACATAGAATGGGCTCATATCCCATGCGAAGTTCTTATAAGTGAAAGGATATTCACAAAAGTTCTTACAATTTGATGTCAATAGTTAAGGATTCACAATTCTTATATTCTAATTAATTAGGTTCTAATCAAGTGACGTGGTATTATAGGGTAGTTTGTAATTAGAAAGTTTATAAAAGTTTAGACTTGTTCTAACATTATTTCTGCAACATTGTTTGAATGTTGTCACATCAAGCATGACAAAGCCATCAAGATGTTATAAACATTAATAATACATAGACATTACACTTGCTTAATCACCTTGAAAATTGTGGTTAATTTACCTTCATGAACTAACCACCATTTTTAAGTTGATCTTGGATTAACCATATGTTTGCTCGTGATTAACTAGGTGGCGTGCGAGTATGAAAAATCGGTTGTCCATATATATTTTTGTATTATAAATAATATTAGTAAAAGTGTGCAAGAAAACATGCAAAGTATGAGAGTTTTTTTTTTTGAAAGAACAAAGTATGAGATGTTGTAAGCATATTTTTTAAATAATAGCATTCCAAATATGGATTATGCCCTTATTACACAAGGAAAATGAAAGTACAAAACTCAAAAGGGTTTTAAATTTATATCATTTTTAAGTTGAGTTGTTATTAAGTGATTGATAGAGAACTTGCAAGAGCTAATTAACAATGGATTTACCAAAATAAGCACTAAGTTGGTTTTCTGTGTAACACAACCTTAAATCCAAGAATATAACCCTATATTGCATTCAATTTGTGCATAAGTCACAACTTGTAGGTTGATAGTGCTGAAGCTCCAATTCCATTTACAAAACGATGTGTCAAGAACTCTTTGAAAGAAGTATCCTTGTATATTGGTGGATTTTCTTTAGAAAAATAGTTCTTTGATTGGACCAATCACTTTTTCCATATCCTCTTGTGAATAATCATGTGTTCTAAAAACGGATGCAATTGAAATTCTTGGGCCTGCATGGTTTGCTAAAACTCTGTATTGAACACTTGTGAACTTGTCATTACTCAGAAGCTGTAAAAAGAAAAATTAAAATTGATCATAGTCAATATTCAATTTTTATTTGACATTTATATCACCTTTGATACATTTTTAGACTATGCACAAAGAACACACGTTAGCAAATTAAGTATAATAAATCAACATCACAAGTTTACAATTTCAAACTAGTGTACACAACACGAAAATTCTCTTTACTCTACAATTCAACATATTTTTAAGTGTAATATATTCGAAAAAATTCAAGTCTCACATCGGATAGATAATTGATGAGAGTTTAGACCTCACAAACCAGTTTTGTGGGATAGTACTGTTGGGCCCAGTCACGATTTCTAAGACAATGTTGTCCTTTGTGCTTATCTAGAGAAAATTATTTACTTAAAATAATGAAGATGTTAATTTTTTGCATGATAAACTCACCTGGAGAAGATCTCCAATGTTCACTACAAAAGCTCCATGAATGGGAGGTACATCAATCCATTGATTGCCATAAAGAACTTGTAAGCCACCAATATGATCTTGCAAAAGTATTTTCATAAAGCTAGCATCTGTGTGCTTACTAGAGCCTATGGTTAATTCTGGTTCAGGACATGGTGGATAATAGTGACATACATGGAAAATCTTTCAGCACCACCCATTTCCTTAAGGTGGAAACGATTAAGGCCAAGAGCCTCTGACAATAACTCATACAAAGAAGAACTAAGCGCCATTACTTCTTTTGAGTACTCAGTCACAATATCACTAGAAGTATGAAGATATCAATATCATCATCAGTTGTAAAACTATTCTAAGAAATTATTCTCCCATCTATATATGATATATCCATGTCAAGTGTAATCATTATCAAGTTCCAAGACAGCGTGTAGAAGGGCTAGTCTTAAAAAATATAATCAATTATCTCACTTAATTGGCCACTCGTGTAATTAAAAATATTAATATACAGTGACGGATCCAGAAATTTTATATAATGGAGGCAGTAATAATTTATGCATGTTTACGTCGAATGAGTGTGATTTTGACGAACTAACAATCATCCAAACATACACCGTAAAATATATATTTATTTTAATAGATATGTATACTCCTCTTTCAAAGAATAAACATGTAATTAGTTTCAAAATAAGAAACCCTTCTATATAGTAATTGTATATCGTGGAAGTATAACTCAATCCAAGCATATATGGTTTTCAATATTTGAAAATTTCGTGGGGCACATGCCCACATTCTCTTGGTTGTGCATCCCTCCCAGTTAATATGTACCCTTGACATGGATATATCATATATCCAGACACCGTAGATACAAGAGTTACATATGTGTTGAGAAATGTTGATCAATTAAGGGGTTATAGAAATTAAAGTTGATTACACATTTTTAATTTTTTTTATAGTAAATGAATAAATAAATGTCAAATACTATAGTATTTTGTTTTAGAATTGTTTTCAATGAAATTAATTGCTCAAGTTATATGCTTATATATGTAGTGGTGTTGGTGTCCTATATTTTTATATTAGCGGTGTCGATGTGTCAGAGTAAGTGCTTCGTAGATTTCAAGCATGGATGCTTAACATTTTTCATTGACAATAGAGACGAAGTTATAGTGAAGGTGTAAGTTTATCTATATACCAACGAATGGATCAATCCTTTATCAAGTGACAAACCTGCAAACTTTTGGTAGTTCTCTTTCCTAACCTTGGCATCTTGTTGATAAATAACTTTTTTAGTGAAATCACGAGTGTAGTACTCTTTCCTAACCTTGGCATCTTGATGAAATCTACAAATTCCTTTCATTATCTCATCCAAAACATGAGTTGAAATGCCATGATTCAATACTTGAAAGAATCCCCACTTCTCACATGCATTTTGAACTTTTCTCACAACTTCATCTCTCAAAACATGATCATCATGGATTCCTGTTAAGTCAATTGTAGGGACACTAAGCTTTGAATTTGATTCATTTACTGAACCATGATTGATATTAGATTGTTCACAATAGAACATGCGTGGAACTTTTGTTACTCCTTTTTCTATGAGTCCTTAGACACCAACCTTTGACTCATCAAATTTCTTTAGTTCCTTTTTTCTGTCATAAATTTGAGCATTTCCTTCTAAATCATCACTTGTGATTGTGGCCATCTTGTTTTGAGCTTACCTTTGCATTAATTTTGTAATGAAATAAAGCTTGATTGGTTCAAAACAAAGGGGTTAAGAGGACTGGATGAAAGGAAGAGGAGAGGTCAATGTTTCCTAGGATGCTCTCTGCATATGACAACTAAATTATTGAGATATCTTGGATTTAATAAAGCAACTAGCTAGGTAAGAAGCATTTTTTTGTCTGTCCTTATTAGCTGGTTTCTCACAATCAACCTATTGACAAAACTATGTTTTTTCAGTTCTGTTATATGGTGCGACAAGCACCCCGCGAATTGGACGAAAGAATGACTGTCCCCACCATCCAATTTCCTTATGTTGGTAACTACGTTTTGACTGTCCCCACTATCTGATTTTGGACAATCACGGCACAAACTTCCTTCTTGATAACCTTATGTTCTGATTTTGTTTAACAACACAAACTCACTGTTACCAACATTCACCGCCGTTTTCAAAACTGAAGTTCGTCACTTCCATCGACTTGTTAGTTCGATTGTCGCTGTTGTGTCTTCGTTATTCTCTCAATTGGTATCATTGTTCTCATATCTCTATTGTCATCCTTGTGGTCTCCGTTCCGCAATCGTTGTCATCATTCTCGTTGTGTTTGTCATCGCACAACTATCTTTGCATATCAACCTGCTACTGCCTCTGTTCATCAGCGTTGCTACTCCAGCCTCAACCATTAAATGAAATTTGATTTTCCCTATTTTAGCATCCAGTTCAAGAGACAATAGTAAGTCTAATTTATCTATTTATTTATTGTTTTAGAATTAATCACGTTGCCTTTACTCTTAATTCAATTGATTAATTTAAGTTTCTTTTTTAAAAAATTTGTTGCATTAGTGGAGAAAAGATTTACATCTTGTGAAGAAGAAGAACTTAATAGCAAATGAAGATGATGAACTTAAGGTTGGCATGAAATTTAATTCTGCAGAATAAGTTGACAAATATTACAAGAATTATGCTCGATTTATAGGTTTTGGAGTTAGCAAAATCAGTTCAAAAAATGGAGATGATGGAAAAAGTATTATACTCTAGGGTGTAGCCCGTGCAAGAAGCTATTTGAGTAATTCCAAAAATCTTATAAAGTCAAATCCTAGCATGAAAGCACACTATAAGGCTAGAATAAATGTATGTGCGTCTTTAGATGGAACAGTTACTATTTCTAAGGTTGCTCTTGAACATAATCATGACTTAAGACCAAGCAAATCAAGAAATTTTAGATGCAACAAGAATATAGTCCCTAGTATAAAAAGGAGATTGGAGGTTAATGACAACTCAAACACAAGTATGCACCAGACCATGATACTGTTACATTGTGTTTTTGACAGCATTTTTCCAAACTAACAACATCTTTTTCCACTGTATGGAAAATGCTAAAAAATGGAAGTATGTTTTCCAAAGAAGACTGGCATTAGAAAGAGAACTTGGTAAAGATGCTTTGGAGTGCAAGGAGGTGATGGACCTAATTGATCAAGCTGGCTTAAGGAAGAGTGACATTAATTTGGGAAACTGTTATAAAATGCTAGTGAAGGTGTTCATTGTCAACATTCATAAACATTGTGACAGTCCCCTAAGTAAAGAATATAGGAAAGTCTTTGTGTGTGGCAAGTGTGTGGAGTTCTCTCCTAAAGTGATTAACAGCTTTCTGAGTAGGAATGAGAAAGCTTGTGCTGAGGTGGAAGTGACAGATAATCAGGTTTGCAAAGAGATCACTGCAAATCAAGTGAATCAATGGCATATTAAAGGTAAGTTGTCGTCTAGAAATTTAAGTGTTAAGTATGTTGTGCTCCATAGGATAGGAGCTGCAAATTAGGTGCCTACCAATCATACTTCCACTATAGCTAAAGGTTTGGGTAAATTCATTTATGTTGTTGGAACTAAGAAGAAGTTTGACTTTGGTTCTTTTGTGTTTGATCAAACAATGAAACGTGTCCAATCTTTAGCTATGAAAATGCATATTGCATTTCCTTCTATTATATGTGGTGTGATCCTAAGTCAGCATCGTGGGATCTTGGTAAGTGCTGATGTAATGAGTAAGAGGGGATCTTCACTATATAAGTTGTTTGCAAGGACACATGTCCCGGACATTGTTGTGACATCTGGGAAGGAGGTTACTAGCTCAACTTATAAGGAAGGCATAATTGATGAGCTTAAATTTATGTCCAAGTCCTTGGAGGAAAGCATCAAATCCAGCACTAGGAAGAAGATAAGTGTGGACAAGTTGATTGTGGCTCTGTCAAGTCAAAAGGAAGATGAAGACATGGCGGAGGGCCCTGAGGATGTGGTTGGCAATGCTGGTGATGGAAATGATGATGATCAAGATGAGTAAGAAGTTGCTGCTTGACTCTCTTTATTTTCCCTATATATCGTTTTATCATGTATTTTTCTTTCTTTTGTGGGCTATGCCCTGGATTTATGCGCACTATATGTGCCTGGTCTGTAATATATGCACTTATATGTTCTGCTACTTCAGTACTTTCATTTCTAATTCTTATGCATGGTAGTTTGTCAGAACTTATGGCTAAAAAAGGGGAGTATTATGTATGTGGTGTTCTGATATGCATGTGTTCTCCAACTAAGGGGGAGTAGCTAATCTATGTTTATGGTGTATTGTTTATATGCATGTCTTATAAGGATGTACTGCCT
>Ga0315913_1001933_pt1 | contig 23709 bp, 15 predicted proteins | sample MpolsnodulesMG_FD_207736 | JGI IMG/M metagenome (GOLD analysis project Ga0315913, IMG submission 207736) | Medicago polymorpha root nodule microbial communities from Los Angeles, California, United States - small nodules | ecosystem: Host-associated > Plants > Roots > Nodule | place: USA...
GGAACAACTATAAATATACCTAGAAAGTTTTTCCTCGGAAACTTCCTAGGAAAGCCTGCATACCTAGGAAATTTGCTCCTATTCCTAGGAAATGTTTCCTAGCTAACTACAATGTTTTTTGTAGTGAAAGAAAGGGGAACAAAGTATCAACATACATTAAGAAAACAGGAAAAGAAAATGAAGCCAAATTTAAGCCTTCATAATTTAGAAAACGAAGTGTAATTAAAATACATATATTGCTTTTACTTTTTTCTGTACATATAAATGCTTTTATTTTTTAATCAAACAATTAAACAAAAGTCCTAAATGAGCTCCACCAAACAATTAGAACCAAATTGTTAAAAAAAATAAAAAATACCTTACCTTGTATTTACTCATAGAAAAGAAAAAGAAAAAAGAAATTGAAAAGAAGAGTTGAATTGAATAGGACGTATATACTTTGTCTTCTCTTCACAGAGAAAATTATTACATTTTACATCAATAATTCAGTTTTCTCTTATCCATTGTTTCTCCTAGACAGGTTACCTTACAACTCCATCAAAATGAAAAAACAAAAACCTAAAAGAAAAGAAAAAATAACATCAAAACGACATCTACTGCTTTACTATTTTCTAGCTAAGTGTGTTGTCCAAGAAGTAGAGCAATGTAGAGGCAAATAAATGTGTTGCAGATTTGGTCCGAAAACTACGTAAATTGGTAACTATTTTAAATTTGATTTTTGGATGAAACAATTTTTTGTTAGACTATATTTACCTCACAACCGAACTTTAAAATACCAGTAGATTAATAAATTAGTTAGATTAAGAGTCCAATCGATGATTTTTTAAGCAAAATAGTGGTTTTCAGTTTTATTATTTATACTAGTAGTAGGAGAAAAGAAAGCCAAATTTAAAGCCCCGTGATTAAAAAAATGAAGTGTAACAAATCCAACATATATATCCTACTTTTACTCTTTTCTAAACAAGTGTATTGACCAAAAACTAGAGAAATGCAATGGAGCAGAAAATCGAATTGTTTAACAAAAATGAAAAAGAATTAAAGATAAATAAATGTGTGAAGACAAAGTATGAGTAGAAAATGGATTTTGTGCAGTAAATGGATGCCGCATAACAACTGTTGGCCGTGAAATTATTAATGTAATATGGACCGTCTAATCTTGAATCAACTGTAACTATGTAATTATTCTACATCAGTAATCCAAATTCGTACGTGTGCAAGTCAATAGAAGTTGAGTAAATGTGTGTATGTACATGCGATGGAGTACATGGCTTGCCTTCTATGAGTGAAAACACTAAAAAAAGAATAATGATATTGCTAGTTTTTTTTTTTTGAAGGAATGGTATTGCTAGTACTACCACTTGAAATAAAAATTGTGATAGTGAAGCTGTTTGTATTTAAATTCATTAATGCCTATTTGTAGTGACAGTCCATTTTCTTTGAAAGTGGTAAAACATGAGTCGTCTCTACTCTTAAAAAAAAAAGAAAAAGAAAAAACATGTGTCAATGTTTATATAAGGAAAGCAAAGCAAAGATAAATAATATTCCTTTCTTTCTCTTGTTCCAATGGAAGTAATTACATGTATGTGTCACATACACCCACCCTCTATCTGAAGTATCCAATGACAATTAATGATCATTTCTTGAGGAATATGAATTAGTTGTAGACTGTAGTTCACCTGTGCATGATAGTTAAAAACCGTTTGAGACTCAGCCATGTATACCGTTCCTATAAATGTGATTCATTTTTTTTTACATAATGAAATGGTTTAAATAAATTACAGTTGAATTCCATTGCAAATTCAAGTCCTCTATTTCACTCCGTTTCAATTCAAGTCCTCTATTTCCGGTCAAGCTTCTCCTTCAACTCCGATGCATATGCAAGGAGTGGAATTCTTTCATCTCGAGTACTCAATTCACTAATGATTACCTTCGCATTGCAAAGGCTTCCCAGAACCACCACTATCTCATCTCATGTTTACCACCAAGACCGAATCATATCCATATAATGAGCTTTTCTGGGACTGCCCTATTCCCTCTATTCTCACCACACTCTCACACTCCCCACTCAGCTGCCCTGATATTTTAGATGCTTTTGCTTCCTACTACTGCGGGAGAGGCTAGTGTGACCTTTGGGGTCTTGAAAGATTGCTTGTGCCTCTTTGTTCGCAATAATATGGGTTTGGATGTATGGATGATGAGGGAATTCAGAAACAATGAATCGTGGAATATATCGTACAACATTCCTTACGTTGAAGATCAGCGTCCCTATGCCAAGGTTTTATATATTACAGCGGATGAACAATTGATAATGTATACTCGTAATGCGATGCAGTTGAAGGTAGGTTTCTATGATTCAAGAAATGGTACCTTTAACATGGCCGAGCTTCAACACAATAGTTGGCTGGATCCAATAGTCTACGTTGACAGCTGGACATCACCTTGTTATGATAATTTAGATCCTATAGGAAACTATAATTCGCAGAGGGGGTGGTTATGTCAGGTTCATTCTTGTGCTCGGGAGGTTGTGGGAAAGACGAAACAATTAATCATCTCTTCTTGGAATGTGACTTTTTCTGTCAAGTTAGGACACTTGTTCTTGGGATTTCTACTGTTCTTCCAGGTGATATATATTGGTTCTCTTTCTAGGGAGTCAAAATACAAACTTAGTCTCCATTCTTCCTAGAAACACATAGTTGTTGATGTTCTTAAAAGACAGGTTGTTAAAGTTGGATATAATTAAAAATGATTACAACCCTTATATTCAAATCATAGTTGGGCAATTATCCTGGAAATTGCAAAATGCACTCTTTATTTGTCTGTGTTAGGATTTGAGTTGAAGTGGTTGTATAAATAAATATATTTCAGTTATGAAAATTGAAAATGAATAGTTGTACAATGCAATACTTGGGAACTAACGTACAAAGTCACACGGTGCTTGGTTTCTTATAAACAAGGCATGTAGCAGAAAAGGTGTGCATTTGGTTTCAAACATTTTAAATAAAAATTGCATACAGATCTCTTGATTAATTCATAGTGGTGGGTGATCTTTATGAAAATTTCAATTTGCTAAGCCTTTAAGCTTCTACTTCAACCAATTAGAAGACACAAGAAGGCACTTTCCTTTTGAGACTACAGTTTGTACCTTGTGCATTCCCATGGTGAAGTGCAATCGGATTTGTGGTGGCTGTGCCTGTGACTGAGACACACTCCCAAACACACACTGTAGTTGTGTTTTTGCTCCAGAGAAGCATAATCATGTGAAACTAGGAGAAGGATCTTTGATATGGCTGATAACACCGATTGAGTCCCAAGTAGCAAACCAAATATTGATAATCCCTCTTTGCACTAACTTCAAACCATTGAACACAACCAGAAGCTCCACATTGAGATTGTTAAAATGGCCAATGTGGCCTAAGAATCCCACAATCCACCTATCCTCGGCACTGCAGTTTTCAGTAAGCCTCCAATGCCTCGATAACCTAAGGATGCCAAACAACCAATCAGAGCGCATTCTGAACCTGCTGCAAGATGAATGATCAAATGATGAGTCCATTTCAAATTGGGTAGTTAAAGTTACGCCATCAGTATGAAGAAATTCATTCTTAGTATCATGGTAGGGTAAATGACAAATGAATCAAAAATTTCCACATAATTTCTAGAATGCTAAAGTTGAGCCAGAATCAAAATTAAATATACTTCAAATAAGCATAAGCAGACACGACATTCACAAGGCCCGCTGCTGAAAAAGATGCATGTACATCAGCACACGAATATTTACGAGACAATTAATCAATACCAGCCCATTTTCTAAATTCCTGAACGTGCACAAGCCTTTTGCTTTATGTTTCTGTTCTTGTGTCCGACACTTTTAAACTCATATGAAGATTCTTATGAAGTCTAAGGAACTCGCTTTTGTACAGAAACTTGTCAGTATACAGTTCATGGTCATTCATATGGCCAATGACTACCATCACTCTCTCAAAGTAACCACCTCGAATGAAGTTTAGCAGCAGTAACTCATATAGATCTCTATTTACAACTAAATAGTTGTTCTTCGTGAATCTCTTAATGTCTCCCCACAAGAACATAGTCTAGCGATGCATACCGAGAGAAGAATATCCACACATGAGATGAGTGAAAATTTGACTTGTCAGTTGAACTTTCATTTCGAACATTCTTCTACATGCCCTCAGTACATCCTCCTCCATCATTCTCGCCTTGCAGAAAAAGAAGATTGAATAATTGAAGTTGTACACCAAGGGAATAACTGTCTGATTTTCATCTTTCAATACTTGAGCCAAGGTGATAGCCAATACTTTTAATGCATTCTTAAGGTTAGGCGATCCAACAGCAATAAAGCAAGGCTTTTGTAAGTGATTTCTATATTCTTCATTACTGCGACAATTATTTGAGCTATTCATCTCCAAAATCTGCGAAATTATCACAATCGAGTGTGCATCAGCTACTTTCCCTGTCAGCAGAATTAACTCAATCACAGTCCTTTCAAACACAAATTAAGCCTCACACAAGCATCAAGAAAAAGGTTAAATATCAAAGTATCCGGCTTAAACACAATTGCATGTTGCAACTTTTTATCCCTCAAACTACTATAAAAATCACAAACTTAGACAAATAATTAGATGCAAGACATGTTCCAATTCCTGCCTTCACAATACGAAAAACAATCTAGGACAAAAATTGCATAAATGGCACAAACCATTTGTTAAAGAGAATGCGAATGAGGGTGGAGCTTTACTAGATACCCTCCACAAATATGAGGAGTTATCAAGTCAAGGCATCAATGTGCAAAAATCAAAGATTTATTTCAGCAAAATTACTAGCACTCAAGTAAAGGAATAAATACAAGAAATTTGTCAAGTGACGGAAAGTGTGGGATCAAGCAAGTACATGGGGCTGCCCTCTATCATTGGTGGGAAACTGTCAGTTGTACAGCGGCTAACAATCGAGTTGGCTTTCCTAAACCATTCTCGTAGGGGATGGTGTATGTATTGTCGTCAGACTTCAACTCTGGGTGTTTTCCCATAGCTTTGCCAATGAAGTATGGTCTAGTAGAGAGGGATATGGAACACAAAGTGTGAATTAAAATATTCTATTAAGATATGATTGTTTTACATGAAAGGTCGATCGAGCCGATTACATTTAACTAAAATATTTCTTAACATTTTTTGTGTTCCAGGTCATGGGCACTTCTTTCACAGACAGAGTTCAAGATTGAAGATAATATTGCTTATTGCGTTTATGTTTTGATGATGTCTAAGATAGTCAGGTTTATTTGATGATGTTCTTTTGTGTTGATCAGCTTTACCTTAGAAACTTGTTAAAGCACCCTAGCAAATCATGTCTCATAGTGTCATGTGATTCATTGATGTCTTGTGTGTCATGTGAATCTTTGATGTCTCGTGTGTTGTCATGAATTGCTTGAGTCGATTCATGATTCATTGATTCATATCTAGCATTCCTTTTGTCCATTCTCCTTGTGTCACTCCTTTTGAATCAAGTCAAACCTTGTCTCATTGTGTCTTGTATTCCCTTGATGTCTTGTGCGGTGTCTTGTTTTGCAAACTTCATTTTTGTATGTTAGGATCCTTCACTTTTGTGTTTGAATCGACTCATTACAATCTGAATCGATTCAATAAAGTTTTTGACTTCATGTGAATCGATTCACATTTAATTTGAATTAATTCATAAACCTCTCTGACTTTGGTTGAATCTATTCAAATAAATTTGAATCGATTCAAATTCCTTTCTGACTCTGGTTGAATAGATTCAAATTCTGTCTGAATCGATTCAATCTTCATCCTGAGATTTTTGAATCGATTCAAATCCTGTCTGAATCGATTCAATCTTCATTCTTAGATTTTTGAATCTATTCAAATTATGTCTGAATCGATTCAATCTTCATCCTGGGATTTTTGAATCTATTCAAATCCTGTCTGAATCTATTCAATCTTCATAACTGTCTGAATCGATTCAGACATTAATTGAATCGATTCGAAATGTTGTTTTTGGTCAAAATCTTGCTCTTACCACCCTTTTCTATATATACTCACTACCTCATAACACCCGATTCATTTGAATCATTTGCATCTATTCTCTCTAGGTCTCAAAAACTCTTTGCTCATACTGATAGACAATTAGCAAGTGTACTAAAACTATCGAAGTAATAAAATTTATAAGTTCGTATCCACAGTGACTGTGTTAATCTCAATTTAGCAATAAGGTTAATATCTAGGAAGTGCAAATTATTTTAGTGCCCGAGGCAGTAGTTTTAATTGCATAAAATTAAATAAACAGATGATAAAGATAGTTTTGGAAAAGATAAGGAGAGAGAGATGAGATCAGGTGTTTCGAATCATCTATGTTCCCCTAATTGGTATACTGCACCTATTCTTATGAATGATTCTCTAGTTCCCTGATAGTTAACAAAATAGTCCTAATCAATCCCTTGAGTTAGGACCCTCTTCTCAAACTAAAGCCCCTAATTCCTTAGGTGGTTTAATAATCTTTGAAGGTTTTAAGTACGTTAACCTAACATCACTATTAAACGATTATCCATTCCTAGACTAACCATGTTTATTAGAACAATTCAATTAGATCTAAGTCGAAAGCTATGGTTAGTAGTCATTCATTCTCACAAAATCATGTTTATATGGTGTCAATATATAAAAAACATTAAAAACAATTGAATTGAATAAAAACTAGATTGTCATTCACAATAAATAGAGTTTCACAGCAACATGTTGTTTCAATTAGGGTTACATTAGAATCATCTCAGACCTAATCTCTGGAAATTAGCTAGACATTATAGAGATAAACAACATGGTAAAGAAAATAAACCGATAGAGTTCCGTCGTTACCGGTTTGCTCCTCAATTACTTCTCAATCACTACGGTTGGTGTTCTTTTCCCATATGCTTCCTTCCTCTCTGCCGAAAACCTGATTGCCGAAACGTTCTTTGTGCCAAACCGTCAATGCCAAAAACATGAATAAATGTGTGTTGTGCGGCTGGCCTTTTTATATCTCACATTGCCATCTATCTTCCAATACGGGTCAACAACAGAAACTTTGGTCAAAGCCCATTTGTTTTTATTTTTCTATTTTCCAATTGCCAAGCATATGCCGTAAGTGTGGCTATATGATAATTAAGCCATGATAAATTTTTAGTTTCACTCTTAAGCACTTCAAAGTATGCCACATGTCCCTAATATCGTGTCACGAAATAGCCATCGCGACATGTTTTAACCAATGTCGAATGAACCTCATCCTGTGCTCCAAATCGTGACACATTTTCAACAATCGTGACACGATTTTACTTTCTTCAAAATCTTCTATTTTCTTTCTTTGTTGTTTAAACTTGCTTGTGAACTCAAAATATCATGAAAATGACACTAAAAATAGTGAATAATTGACTGTCATCACATACATTCTTCAAGATTAAACACTTTTTCTTAGAATCACTTTGTCTTTGAGTGTGTAGATTCTCTAGGGTGCTAATAGGGATTGTAAGTTGGTTCTCTCAAGAAGATTGATTGGGCTTAATCAAGGCTTCGAAGGAATTGAATAATCTCATTCCACCTCCAAAGGGCTTGGGGTCTTTCTAACCGTTATTGATATCGAAGGGGGTTCGTTTACCGGACGTAGCATTGAAGACTCGAGTGAAGAGATCGAAGGAGTGCACGGATAATTCAAGGATCCGAAGATTCAAGGAGCACCAAATTCAAGGGGTACTTGAAGTTTGGGGGAGCTTTGTTTTACATAGGAGGTGAAGAATTAGGGCTTTAATTTGAAGGAACTCTTGTAAACATTGTAATCAACTTTTCATACATAGTGGATGACCTTGGTGAAGGCGTACTTCATCAAGTAGAGTAAAGGTAGCTCTTAGCGAGGACAAACAAGAGTGAACTACTATAAACATCGGTGTTCTCTCTCTACTTTTGTTATAGCACTTGATTATTTGAATAATTGATTAGTGAATTGCTAGTTTTGATCTAAGTAGTATTTTCTTAATAGATTAATCTAAATCCTTTTGATTTAGGTTAAAACAATTTCACTTGGATCAATTAATTGTAATACCAATTCAATTATTCAAATTCATGTGTTTTGTGTTTTCAATTGATAATTAAGTTTATTGTCATATATGTTTGGTTTGAAATTGTATATTGTTTTGTATCCTGTTTAAGGATTGTTAATAATTGATTGTGTCAAAAAGATTTGTATCGTGAATCTCTCAATTCTAAGATAAAATCTTATTCCACGTATATTTGATATTTGTTATTTCATTGGTTGTGATTGTTCAAGCAAATTTCGAGTTTTTATCAATTCTCCAAAAAGGTTTTTTAAAAGCGCTATTCACCCCCTCTAACTTGGTATTCAACTAGCCATATAGACCAACAAAGATTGTATGCCTTGTTTCATGTGCTAAATAAGACCTTGTACGTGACTTCCCAGTTGGGTGCAATCCTTCTTGTTGTACTTGATGACCTTGTATTGGAAGGAAGACTCTCATGTCGAAGACTGAGGTGTGTTCTGAGGCCATCCCAATCTTATTTTTCCTCGTCCAGCCTTCTTCTGAGGCCTCAAAGTAGAACCCTGTTGGTGGACTCTATTTGTATGTTGGTTTGTGGTTGAGGCCCTGCTGTTATGTTGTGAGCTTATGATATGCACTGAGGTACTGATAGGTACTGATGTAGAACTAAAATCTCAATTCTCGACAGTTACAAGCAATGTAACGTACAAGTATGAAAGTGCTACTAATGCAGCCTCCGCAATTTATATTGCATTATTGAGCAGTGATCTGAGAGTATGTGATTACAAATTTCTAGAAAATCCAATTTTTCAGTGATTTAAATCGAATTTTTCAGTGATTTGCAAGGTTATGTTAGTATCCAAGTTCTCTTTTGTGAATTCCAGTAGCACATTTTTAGGTTATTGTGCCGTTCAATTGTTATTGTGATTTTCTAAAAAAATTAGTTTTGTTATTGTGATGAAAAGAAAATCGATATGTAAAGGAAAAAAAAAACTTATACTACACGTGCCCTACACTTCTTGAATGGGGATAGGTTGTTCCATAAACCTCACTCACCCACATATTCTCTCCAATATCTTTTAGTCCCATTTAATTAGGCAAGAGGTTATTAGAGGGAGTATAATTGTATAATTAATGTAGAGTCTATTTTACTTCTCAGAGTTTGATTCTACACATAGAAAAATAGAGATATGAAGAGAAACATGTAGAGAGACTTTAAGGAGAAAGAAAGGAGAACAAAGTATCAACATTAAGAAAACATAAAAAGAAAATGAAGTCAAATTTAAGTCTTCATAATTAAGAAAACGAAGTGTAACTAATACGACATATATTGCTTTTACTTTTTATAGGTAAGTATATTGTCCAAAAACTAGAGTAATGAAGAGGCGGATAAACACGCGTCGCAGATCTTGTGGCTTGTCATACGTATATGCCTGCGTCATTACTCTTTTGGTTTGGTTCATTTTGTTTAGGGGTGGTTTTTAAGGGGTTTTTGTTCGAGCCGATGTTTGTATGGCAGCCGATTCCCCCCCTTTTTTTTCTTTCCCACCCGAGCTTTTAGTGCTTCTTGCACGGACTTGTTGGTTAATAATATTTTGCCGATTAAAAAAAACCAAACAATTAAACACAAGTTGTAAATGAGCTCCACCAAATAGGAAGCATATACCTTGTCTTCTGTTCACATAGAAAATTATTACATTTTACATCAATAATTCAGTTTTATCTTATTCATTGTTTCTCCTAGACGGGTTACCTTACAACTCCATCAGCTTTTTTCTTTGTAAAAGCATCATACTACGTGAAAGCATCACAATTCTATGAGCTAGCAGAAAATGAAAAAACAAAACCCTCAGAGTATGTTTGGATAGAGAATTTTAATGAGGGAATCTAATTTTTTGGAATATTTAAATTGACTTGGCCCAAATTCCACTGTTTGGGAAAATATTTAAGTCATTTTTAAAATTCAAGGCATTTAGATAAGAATTTCTCTCTTATTTCATTGTTATTTTAATTTAACCCATTATAATTGATGAATTTCACTGTGTAAACTGTTAGAACTTGTTGATTCAAAGTTTTTTGGATTTTAAGTTGTTAGAATTGACTTATTTCACTGTGTAAGCTTGTGGTTTGTGTTTGATTGACTTTTTGTTAATGAGTAGATATTGCTCTTGTTTTTTGATAGGCTAGTACCATATTGAAACAATAAAAAAGATATAACTTGTAATTGACCAAATAAAACACATGGTGTAGACGATGATGACGAAGAAATAAAAATCATCTTCAACTTGTTGCGCATCGAAGTGTTCCCTGAAAGTGGAGAGATTGCAGATTTATGTTTAATAAAGATTAAAAGAAATAAAAATAATAAACTCAACAAACAAATAAATGAAAAGTATGGAATCATAAGTGAAATTGTATATACATGTGACATCCATTTGTCTAACCTGAATCTATGCAAAAAGCGATTAAGGAGCAGCTGCAGTAGCCATCGGTGGTGTGGATTTAGAAAATGTTTGTGCACATACTTGCAGCAGCTATGACAAGCGTATTGTGGATTTATAAAATAGGGTTACAAATGTTTGTATATATAGCAAATTGAGGCGGTGTTGGGATTTAGAAAAATAGGGTTTAGGTGGCCATTTTTAAATGGTGTTTTATTTTAAATGGTGTTTCATTCTTAAATGGTGTTTCTACTGTTATTGGTTTGTGCTCTGCTGTTTTTTTGGTTTTGAGATCTTCCTAGGGTTTTGGCTTCTGATGCTACTATTTTTCAGGTTTACAACTTATTTATTGTTTCTTTGGATCTACAGTAACTAAAGTGTACTATATATTTTAGGTTGTGAGCAAGGATATGCAAAAACATTGCGACAACTTAAAATCCAAATAAGAGCATATTTTAAAAAAATAATTCTATAAAAAAATCATAAAAATAAAATAAAACACCATTTAAAAATGGCCACCTAAACCCTATTTTTCTAGATCCCAGCACCGCCTCAATTTGCTATATATACAAACATTTCTAATCCTATTTTATAAATCCACAAAACGCTTATCATAGCTGCTGCAAGTATGTGCACAAACATTTTCTAAATCCTCGGCACCGCTGGCTACTGCAGTTGCTCCTTAACCACTTTTTGCATAGATTCAAGTTAGACAAATGGATGACACAAGTATATACAATTTCACTTATGATTCCATACTTTTCATTTATTTGTTTGTTGAGTTTATTATTTTTATTTCTTTTAATCTTTATTAAATATAGATCTGTAATCTCTCCACTTTCAGGGAACATTGCGATGCGCAACACGTTGAAGATGATTTTTATTTCTTCGTCATCATCGTCTACCATGTGTTTTATTTGGTCAATTACAAGTATTTTCTATTTTATTGTTTCAATATGGTACTAGCCTATAAAACAAAACAAGAGCAATATGTACTCATTAACAAAAAGTCAATCAAACACAAACCACAAGCTTACATAGTGAAATTCATCAATTATAATAGCTTAAATCAGAATAACAGTGAAATAAGTCAATTCTAACAACTTAAATTCCAAAACTTTGAAATCAACAAGTACTAACAACTTATACAGTGAAATTCATCAATTATAATGACTTAAATCAAAATAACAAAGAAATAAGTCAATTCTAACAACTTAAACTTAAAATCCAAAAAACTCTGAAATCAACAAGTTCTAACAGCTTACATAGTGAAAGTCATCAATTCTAATGGCTTAAATCAGAAAAACAATGAAATAAGTCAATTCTAACAACTTAAAATCCAAAAACTCTGAAATCAACAAATTCTATTGAGATCTATCAATTATGAGCAAAAAAAAAAAAAAAGATACCTGAGCTAAAATCTGAAGAAGAAGAAGAAGAAATATGAAGAAGAATATGACGAGCAGAGAGAGAATTGTGACGGCGGCGAGGAGAGAGTCACATCGAGGAGAAGAAGCACCACCGCGGTGAGGAGAGAGGAACGACGAGGAGAAGAGAGTGAGAGTCGCGAGAGAAGAGAGTGAGAATCGCGAGAGAAGAGAGTGAAAGGCGTGTGATATGAAATGACAGAGAACTTTACAATTTTTGTAATTTATGTGTTATTTTTTATTCTTCAAATTTTGCAAGAGAGAAATTCTTATTTAAATGACTTGAATTTTAAAAATGACTTAAATATATTCCCAAACAGTGGAATTTGGGCCAAATCAATTTAAATACTCCAAAAAAATTACATTCCCTCATTAAAATTCTCTATCCAAACACACTCTAAAAGAAAAGAAAAAGTAACATGAAAACGACATCTACTGCTTTACTATTTTTTCGAGCTAAGTGTGTTGTCCAAAAACTAGAGTAATGAAGAAGCAAATAAATGTGTTGTATATTAGGTCCAAAAACTACGTAAATGTAACTATTTTAAATTTGAATTTTGGATGAAATAATTTTTGGTTTGACGTAGTACGGAAGCGTAGGCTAGCAAGCACTAAATCTAGATTGAAAAGAACAAGTTCGCAAGCGACAAACTTGTGAAAATAGGGTTCCAGAATCCACCAGAAATTGAGAAAACTCTCTAACGTATTATTGAATGAATAAAAGTTATGCCTCTTAGGCTACAACTGTTAAGCTTATATAGGGAAATAACAAAACCTTGATGGGCCGAAAATAACAAACTGAAAATAAAACAAACAATTACTAAAATTAGGCTAAAATAAAATTACTAATAAATTACTAAGAAAACCCTCCTACATCAGTCTCCTCCACTTTGAAGAACTCGACCCCGAGTTCTCATTCTGATGCATGTTGAATCTTCCCATTGAGTGAAATATAATTGCTTGGCAAGTGGAGAGTCATGCCTTTGTGCCGAAGATAGACTCCTAACAATTTTAAAAACCCAAGCGATATACCAATCAACGGAACAAAGAGGTATACAAATAATCACAACATCATCCAAAGTTTGGCACAAAACAATTGTTTGATCAATTAGCCCACATGGTCCAATTTCACACATGTGAAACATATTTGAAAAAGTTTGGAAATTTGATCCCTTCCGTTTGGTAAATTGACAAACACGTAGGTAGTAATCTTCAAACATAAAAAGGGGTTTGTGATTATATAATAAATGCTTTTTCTTTGTTGCTCCATTTAACGTGGATCCAATCAAATTATTGCCTCTGACATCAAAGTACCACAAACTAGATAATTGGCAAATATCAGGAGACAAAAATCCAATCAACATGTTCCCTCGCAATCCAAGGTATTGCAATACTTCATTCCAATAGAGTAGCCGTGGTATTTCTCCTATGAGCTTATTTCGAGCAAGATGACGAGTCTTTGATAGGCCATTTACTCTCTTAGGCTTAATATCTGTGAAAGCAATGAGATATCCAGGTTCTGGTTCATATTTGCCATTACATTCTTTCGTACTCTTGAATGATATTTGACAGAACAAGGATTTTGGAAGTTTGAATTGCTTGTTGTCTCTTTCAACTTTCATAACTTCACAAAAAGGAGCATGAGACACTCTTAATAAGTTTGAATATAAGTCAGAGTGTGTTCCCTCAAGCAGCGGAGGCATAAAGGAGTTCTTGTAATCTGTTGAAGAATTAAAAGTCTCGGGAGTTTTCTTCGCCTGGAAATCAACAGCAGTATTCAGAGGTTCCTTCAACTTAGAATCAACAAAATAAAGTTTGTCTTTAGAATCTGATAGTGTATAGTCCGATACACTAATGATGTTGCCAATAGCGGCAATAATGGAAGCAGTTATCCAATAAACAGCAACAGGAATATCTTGCAATGCATCAGACAAAGAAGGAATTTCAAGAGTAATATAACCAAATCTGTGACAGGGACAATGACCTTTCTGTTTTGAATTTGATTAAGTTGTTTCAAAGAGTTAACAAGTTGATTTGATGAGGTTGAAGTCTAAGTGAGGTCCAAAAGATTTCCATATTTCAAAGTGAAAGCAGCTAGAGCTAGAAGTGCTTTTGCATCCCATGAGTAGGTTTTCAAGTGTTGAAGTTTCCACATTGTTGTTTGGGGCACATAATGTTCGCCACGAGGCGTGGTTATCATCATCGTTTCGTACTTGGCGTCGGGCGGTTTTGGAGGTTTGGCCATTACACCACAACACAAGTTTGGAGTGAAAATGATATCAGAAGATTGATCATTCAACATGAGGCTTTTGGACACACTAGAAAAGGTATCAGCTGAAGACATCTATCATTGAATTCACAGAACTAATGTAATCACTGTTGTAATGAGAGGGATTAGAATTAATTGAAATTGATTGGTAAATTTGGAAGTGTTGTTGTGTAACATTTAATGGCATATGGATGAGATTGTCCTTTAATTGTACAAGTGTGTCACGTTCTTCTTTGAGTGGCCCTTTTGGAAGTTCATTCAAGAATACTGTGTTGGTATGGTGGAATAAAAAATTGTATGGTTTGCTTCTGATTCCGCAGACTCAAGAGATTGGTTAAGACCTGTCTCTAATGTTTTTCTTATCATTGGATCAGGAGGAGCCATGGGTATATCCTCTAACTGTGAAACACTAGTCGCAACAGCCATAGAAATCTGACAAGAAGAATCGGTCTCCTCCACCTTTGAAAAACTCAAATCCTCAATAATTAAATTCTTTACTTGGACATATTCATCCGTGACATAATGTCCTTCGACCATTGCGGCAATAAAACTATCAGCAACATTCACGTTCGATAACTGACACTTAGTTACATTCATACCAAGCGACTTATGATTAGCGACATTCAAATTAATTGACTTACCGCTAGCAATACCGACACCAAATGGCTTATCACTAGCAATATTAACATCAAGTGGCTTGTTTTTATCAACATTAACATTAAGATACCATAGAATTATCAAAACAGAATGTTTAACAATATCCTTAATCGTCTTACGCGAGTTACCTGCCATTCTGGAAGCATGTCTCAAAAAGTCAGTCAATGAGTAATCTTTGGTGTAACAAAACGGACAACGATATTTTGAATCAGAGATTTTAAACTCATAGTAATCATCCTTCAACTTGTTGTAATATCTACGCTCATAGTATTACAAATCAGATTCACAGATATGTTTTGATTTTCGGTACATAACAATAGTAGGGTTGTTATTACGAACCCTACTAACTGGAATTGCCCCTCCCCCTCTGTTTGGATTGTTTCTGTTGTTGTTGTTGTTGTCAACTTTAGCTGTCAACACCGCCATCTGATCTGACAGAGATTTGATGGTCGTCGTAAAAGTCGCGATTATGTCGGCAAACTTTGCCTTCGTCATCAGTTGATCTCCCATGGCTGATCACGTTAGGGAAAGAATAGGAGAAACCTGCTCTGATACCAACTGACGCAATAGGAAAGCGTAGGCTAGCAAGCGCTAAACCTAGATTGAAAAGAACAAGTTCGCAAGCGACAAACTTGTGAAAATAGGGTTCCGGAATCCACCAGAAATTGAGAAAACTCTCTAAATTATTATTGAATGAATAAAAGTTATGCCTCAAAGGCTACAATTGTTAAGCTTAAATAGTGAAATTACAAAACCCTAATGAGCCGAAAATAATAAACTGAAAATAAAACAAACAATTACTAAAATTAGGCTAAAATAAAATTACTAATAAATTACTAAGAAAACTCTCCTACATCATGGTTAGACTATATTTACTTCACAGCTGAACTTTGGAATACCAGTAGATTAATAAATTAGTTAGATTAAGAGTTCAATCGATGATTTTTTAAGCAAAATAGTGGACTTCAGTTTTATTATAGGTAGGAAAAAAGAAAGCCAAATATTTTTTTTGGATAGAATTGAGGGCCTAAGCCCGGAAACAAGGAAAAAGTACAAAGAAATTAACCGAGGGGTAGCAATCCCCATAATATCAGCTAAAAGTAAATGTCTAATTTGAGTCGGACATGTCTCATATATCTTTAGATTATAATCCAAAGAGCAAGCAATATTGGCTAAAGCATCTGCACACCGATTAGCCTCTTGATATGAATGCGAAACAACAATGTTCCAATCCATCTCCAATAAGCGACAAATTTTATTAACCAACGCTCTACCCAAACGACTATCTATCGCACCTTCCTTTATAGTCTTCTCCACACTAACACAATCTACATTCAATTCAACTGATGTATATCCCATCCTTCTCACATATCTCAAACCCTCCAACACCTCCCAAAGCTCCGCCACAAACGCACTACAATCGCCAATCAATTTAGCAAAACCACCAATCCATTCTCCATCACTCCCTCTAATAATACCACCACAACCAACTATATTTCCACCCTTGCACGCGCCATCCGTATTTAACTTCACCCAATTAACTTGTGGAGGCCTCCACCTAATGAAATCTATCACACGCTGTCTATTGAATGCCAAATTTAAAGCCTTGCGATTAAAAAAACGAAGTGTAATAAATACAATATATATATATATATATATATATATATATATATATATATATATATATCCTACTTTTACTCTTTCTAGACAAGTGTATTGAACAAAAACCAGAGAAACGCAATGGAGCAGAGAATCAAAGTGTTTAAAAAAAGTGAAAAAGAATTAAAGGTAAATATATGTGTGAAGACAATGTATGAGTAGAAAACATATTTCTTGTTGTAAATGCATGGCACAGTAACAACTGTTGGCCATGCAATCTAAATCAACGGGTGAGATCGTTTGACCGTGTGAAACTGTTTGTATTTAAATTCATTACTATCTAGGATTTGTGGTGACGGTTCATTTTTTTTTTGTTGAAGTGGTTAAACATGAGTCATCTCTACTCTTACAAAGAAACAGATAGTGAGTCCTATTTTGATTTAAATCAATAACAAAACGAGTGTTTGGGAGAGTGTTGAAAAAATAACGTTGATAAAATAAATATATGGATTTTGTTAACGAAGAATGCTAACAACACTCACTTTCGAACACTCTCTTTAGCACTCACTCTTTTATTGGATGTAATTCATGCATGTCCTACCACTTTGTATGTGTTCTATTTCCAAAGTGTACACTCATAATAATTTAAACCAATAAGAGAATGAGTATTAGAGAGAGTGTTCAAAACACATTGTTGCTAGCACTACTCTTTGCTAATAATTGCACTTAAGACACTTGTTAATGATTCTAAAATAGAATAATCAATAAGATTTATGTAAAATAAAGTATTTTTTCAAGTTTCAATGTATTGAATGCATCAATCTAAATGACAAATTTTTTTCTTTAAACTTCTTAATAACAACACATGTTAGACCATCTCCAATGGAAGGGTCTTAGACATTTAAGACCCGATACCTATTAGGTACTCCATTGGGGAGAATCTTTTTCAGAGTCTTATTTAAGACCCCAACTTTAAGCGAGACCCGCACTATTTTAATATTAAAAAATTGAAATGTAGTGATATAAAGTTATTGATAATTGATTAGTGGGTCCCATTTAAGAACTTTTTTTGAGATTTGGGTTGAAGGGATTGAATACTTATTAAATAGGCTTAATAGCAGTTTTAGCCCCCTAACTTTTCCAAAGTTGCGATTTTGGCCCCCTAAGAAAAGAAACTACAAAACCGTCCCCTAAATTTTGCATCTGTGGAAGTTTTGGCCCCCAAGGCCAATTTTGACTCGGTCTACGCTGACGTGGCACCGTAAGTGAGGTGCCACATGTTCTTTTTTTAATATTTTTTTTACCAAAAATTGGTCTTGGGGCAAAACTGCCGCAGATGCAAAACTTAGGGGACGATTTTGTAGTTTTTTTCTTAGGGGGTCAAAATCGCAACTTTGGAAAAGTTAAGGGGCTAAAACTGCTATTAATTAAGCCTATTAAATACTACTATCAAAAAATTATAAATGAGTTATGTGTACACGTGAGATCCATTTAAGTACTAAAAAATGAATGTCTCCATTGTGGATACTCTCAGAGGGGTGTATTGAATCAAAATTTCAAGAGATTTTAAAAGACTTTTTAATAACAAAAAAATCTTGTGGTATACAATCAAGACTTTTATAGAACATAAATAAATCTCATGGTATTCAAGACAATCAAGATTTTTTATTCAAGGCAACCAAATCCCATGGTATTCAATTAAGATTTGTACCAACTTATAAAATGTTTATTGGTATTCAGAAATATGTAGATTTTAATGGATTCTTTGTATTGTGGATTTTGTGAGACTTTTTAATTGAAAACACACATGACATGCTCATTTAACAATCTCACCAAAAACCTTGAGACTTTTTGAGACATTCATGACTTTTGTATTGTCGTTGTCTCTCATACCCGAGAGTCATTACTTCTTCTTCCTCGTAATTATTCCTTCTTCTTCCTTCAACGTAAGAATTCAAGGGATTATTGCTTCCAGTTAAGAAAAATGTTGTCGTCCACGTTACATACATACTTGTATTTCACTATCACAGACTCATAGGTGTAAATTTTTTTTAAGTCAATTTGTTTTCTAACAGAAATTTGTTGTTATTATTATTTTACCTTACGTTAATAGGGAAACGTTCTCTCTTTTTTTTTTAACCAACAATCATCATCATCTTCTTCATCATCATCAGTCAATTTCATATTTACAATTTCATAAATTTTTTTATTCACCTTTGTAGTATTGAATTTTTCTTGAAAATCATACAATCCTTTCAAATCTTAAAATCTCATAAAATCTTTTGAAATCTTACAAGTTTATGTTATAAATCCATTCAAATCCTGGTTTGATAATCCTGATTGTGAAAAGTCTTTTAAATAAAGTCTTATAAAATCCCACAAAATCAATAGAATCATACAAAGTCTTTTAAAATCTCTAAGACTTTTTTTTGCCAAAAGAGTCTTTCAAAATCTCAATCCAATACACCCCCTTAGCATTTTTTTTATTTTTAAATATATTCCTTTCTTTGTCTTGTTCCAAGAACAATACTCCCTCCATCTCATAATATTTGTCTCTTTAACATTTTTTTTTTTCTCAAAATAATTGTCACTTTAGAATACAAATACAACATTTATTTTTTTTCTTCCATTATTAACCCTTATTTATTGAATTTCATCAAACTCAACTACTCCATACTCCATTTACTGCAATTAATAAGGGTGTTTCTGTAAACGATATTAATTTTACCATTAAAATCAGCACATTTAAAACATTTCCTTAATAATTGTGTACAAACAACTGTTATTTAGAGACGGAGGAAGTACTTCCCTTTGATTCCATGCTTTCACTTGTTACAAAAACCCCTTCTTGCATCATCATCTTCATCACACCAACAAAGCTCTCATTTCAGTGTAATAGCTCCAATTTTTTTATTTTTCTACCATTTTTTATTTGTACCTCATCAAGACAGTTCACTCCTTAATACATCGTCCGATCCAGCCATGGAAGAAACAACCTCCACCGGAACCCTAACACCTTCCTCCTCCATAGATTCCCTTCCCATTCTGCCATACGAGATCGTGGTAGATGTTCTCTCAAGACTTCCCGTGAAATCCCTAATGCGATTCCAATGTGTTTGCAAATCCTTTAAATCTCTAATCACCGATCCATCATTTGCAAAGAAGCACCTTCACGCATCAGCCACACGCCACCAACGCTTTCTCTTAAACTTCTCCTCTCCCACCCTCACCGAGAGCGGGAATGGGGTCCGTCATCAGATCTTACCGTCTCTCCTCCGTCTTCACCCCCACGCAGCTAGAGTGTCCTTTGGGCTATTGCATTCAAATACTTGGCAATTGCAATGGAATCTTCTGTATGGAAATCCATGATCCCAGTGTCCATGGTTGCACGATCATTATTCTTTGGAACCCTTCGTTTAGGAAATATACAAGATTGCCCTATTTGGAGAATAATCATATCCCATCCTTTGGCTTTGGTTATGATCGTCTTACTCGTGTGCATACTATGGGTACCAATGTCTGGAGAAGGACTCAGGATCCTCCTCGTTTTCCTTATTCAGCATCAGGAAAATTCGTTAGTGGGAGTGGAACTCTTAATTGGTTCACAACTCAATCCATTATTTCTCTTGATTTGGAGAAGGAGTCTTATCGAGAGCTATTGTATCCTGGTTCTGATCTGATGGCTTTGCTACGGCCGCGCATCACGGACTTATGTGTGTTGAGGGATTGTCTCTGCGTAGTTCATTGCCATTCCACTTTTTCAGATGTCTGGTTTATGAAGGAGTATGGAAACAATGATTCTTGGACTAAATTTATTCGCATTCAAGCTGATGTCACTAGTAGGGTACTTTATCTTTACGAGGATGATCAAGTGCTGCTAGCGCTTGAGTCGTCAAGAAAGTTGGGTATTTATGATTCTAGAGATGGTACTGTTAAGACGACTCTAGTAATTCAAAACAACTGTGGTTACAGGGCTCTAGAAGTCTACCAAGAGACTTTGATGTCACCTGTTCTGTAGTTATAACCCAGCCTAACTGTAGCTATTTTGTTATGTATTTTATGCTTATTAGTTACTTTATGGATTGTTCAAGGAAATTCACAGCATGAGAAAGCAGTGTTAGTTTGATTTATTTGATGGTTATAGTTTTTGTTTGTTCTTTCAATATATATGTACTGGTTTGGTTTTCCAGATTGGAATTAGATGTTATGCCCAATCACTTGTATGTTGATTTCTCCAGAATTTAATTATTGTGCTGTGAAACCGCATTGTTGCTGGGATGCCTGAAGCAATGTGAAGTTTCTTTGATCTGTAGTTAGAGTGATATATTTCTGCCAAAAGCAAAGAGTTGCAATTCTAAACAATTTTTCATACTAATATGGATTCACTTTTATATTATGTAATCATAGAAAATAGGAATTAGGTCTATGACTTCTGCAAATTTTGTCGACTACTTCAATTAGTGTGAGTGTAGGTATTGAAGCTGATGATCATCTCTTGGGCTTTTAGGTACAATCCTTGAGGTAATTTAATTTAACCTACTTTTGATTTATATATACACAATGAACTATTTGATACAGAGATGTTAAGCTTCTGAAACAATGAGTTCTCAGAAAATGTAACAGTATCTTAATTATGTTGAGCCTTTTTGTTCAATAATGTGTTATTTATGAGTTATGTATCTTCTAATTGAATATATTGCACTTTGTTCTGACAGAGAATTACGGAACAAGCTGGTGTTGTGCTCACCCTTGATCCAAAACCAATTAAGGTACTATAATCTTTTTAGAGGCCATTATTTCTGACCTTATGCTTATTGATTTTACTACTTGTTTTGGTTTGAACCTTGACAGGGTGACTGGAATGGTACATGATGTCACACCGATTACAGGCTTTTTGACGCCTTTGTTATGAATCATAATTGTATGTCTTATTATATTTAACTCGCTAATTCACCAAGTTGATGAATAATATTTTTTGCTTTTTTAGTACAAAGAGCATGAGGGAAGATGGAGGATTTGAAGCGATAAAGAAGGCAATTTTAAAGCCATCCCTTTGTCACCAGGTCTATATGGAAGTATATGGAAATGAGACTAGTTATTTTCTGTTTATAGTCTAGGTGATAGTTTTGCATCTTTCCACAGGTCACATGTCATCAAAATTGTTGGAATCATTTAGGAAATTATGTCAGTGAAGAACTTGGTTAATCAACTAATCGTTGACATTCATTTTGATTAATCAAGTTATCATCAGCAGCCAATATGCTTACTGACTTTCGGATGGACGAGTGCTTTCTATCACTCGAACAACGACCGATAATATAGTCGAAATCTGTCAAAATTGATGGAATTCCTGTCACATTCCTTCTTTTTGTAATGAAGCTAGCTACCCAAGTTTGCTTCTCTTTAGTGTATTATTAAAAGCACAGCATACTGGCTCATAGTCCTTTAACTATAACAAGACGGATTCATATTTGTGTTGTATCATAAGAGATGTGAAATTTTCATTTGAAAGCTTATAAATGATAGGTGTATGACTCCTTAGTGACATTTTGCGTATTTTTTAACACTAATAAATGAACTTTCACTGATTTATTGGCGTCTGACTTTTGCGTATTGTTTGTTATGGTTTTTCAATCAGTAAAAATGATGCAAGAGTCTTTGAATCATGCTCCTTATATGCATAACAGAACTCTAAGTTCATGAAGAGGATTATGAAGAGGATTTGAATTTCAGACCCTTAGATGATGTTTGATACTCTTCAGCTTGTTTCTTGAAATTGAATTAAAATCTCATAATTGCAGTTATGTTAAATGCAACGCTTGCCCTGCCAAAGTTTGAAGTAATTTCATTGCTTATTAGAAATAATGGTTATATTGGTCGGTTAGTTAATTAGGCTGTAATATCATATCATCTGATATATGTTAATCTATGTTACAGTCTGACACTTTTTATAATTCTGCTGAAGGACTTCTGCATGCTTGGTTCTATTATAGTGGTTTTGCAGATGTATATGACGCAGACTACTTCATTCAACATATGAATGGCTGCTTTGTATATTTTGTTTCTCTTTGATTTTCTTCTGCTCTTGCAAATATCCTCTGTATGCAAAAGCTGCTATTTCATGCTTGTTTACAAGGCATTACGTCTCGCCAAACCCTTGAACCTTGAAAACGAACACCTCTAAGCTTCTAGTGTAATCCCTAAACCCCTTTTGTCTCTCCATCTTCGTTTTGAGCCCGACATGGTTGCATACAGCCAGTTCAAATGCCCAGGCCTTTCACCTGCTTCCATCAAACTCATAGAGCAGCAATAGCACCTATGTAGAGAAAACCATGGAATGGAGAATTAGATGGCATTTGGACCACCTCCTAACAGCGTTTCTCCGCTGTCAAACTGAAAACTTACTTGCAGAGATGCCATCAGCTTTTTTTTTAATACTTAATTTTGTGCAAAATTTTTAAGTGTTTTGTTATAATATTCAAATAATTTTTTTTAAAAATTAAAGTAATTTCAAGAAGCATAAAAGTGATCATTATTAGTGTTATTTTAGTTTCATTTTTTTTACGCGAGTATCATATGTTCTTAGACATAAAATTTTGTGTCCTCATGAGCTTAGCTCAGTTGGTTGGGACAATGCATAAAATTTTAAGTTCAAGCCCCGACCACTACCAAAAGAGACATAAAATTTTGTGGAATAGACTATTTTTTAATTTTTTATGCACCATAAATTATTTTTAGACATGGATATAATCAATTCATACTATTACTTCGAATCCAATCCCAAGAATGAAACAATGTTAAATATATTGAGGGAAAGTTTTGCGCACAGAGAATATCAAATTCGGAAAAAAAAATACCATACCTTTGTAGTACTTTTGTATTTTTTTGTTTTGTTTATGAGGGGTGTAGTACTTTTGTATGTTAGTTCCTAAAATGTCTTTCAAATATCTACATGAAGTATTTCTTTTTGGTACATGCGTAGAAAAGTTGTAGACGAATACAAACCAAATCGTCATCTCTCTTAATCGAATACATTTTTAAACTTCTATATTTTTTTTTGTCTTAGAAGTTAATATTTTATTTTTTATGCTATTTTTAATTTTTAAATTCACACAAAACCAACATCATTTAGTGTTTGTGACTAGGGATGGCAATTGGACCCAAGCCCAGTGGGCACCCGCAAAAAATACCCATGATGGGCGGGTAAATACCCGCATTGTTGGGTATGGGCATGGGTACGGGTAATTACCCGCAAATTTGAACGGGTAT
>Ga0315913_1001936_pt1 | contig 23691 bp, 8 predicted proteins | sample MpolsnodulesMG_FD_207736 | JGI IMG/M metagenome (GOLD analysis project Ga0315913, IMG submission 207736) | Medicago polymorpha root nodule microbial communities from Los Angeles, California, United States - small nodules | ecosystem: Host-associated > Plants > Roots > Nodule | place: USA...
TATTGAAGCCTTGTAGACATGGAGAAAATAAAAAACTAAAAGATAAAATAAAATTGGGAACAAAGTAGAAGGGGAATAAAGTTAAAAGAAAACAAATAAGAAAGAGAGTTTGAAAGTGATGTTTACCAAACCAATATGGTCCTCCATTTATCATTCCAATGAGGTAAGGTACCTTATACTATGCTCATATGATTTAAGTCAAATTATTTACATAACTAGATAAAACAGGCATCAACTGGATTTATGATATGTACACTACCTAACATGCATTAGTGTATGTTTGATTCTGCACCGATAATAATAGATTTTGAATAAATTAATTATGTTTTTTTTTTGGTGAAGGAATAAATTAATTATGTAACAGTTAGGATATGTACACTACCTAACAGTTAGGACTTCTCTCAATAAATTAATTAGTTTTGGCAGTTAGGATATGCTCATATGATTTTGATCTGCCACAATGTTTTCCCCTTCATCGAAAACTTTTACAAGTTATACCTGATGAAATCTCCACGCATCCTTTGATCTCTCGCAAAACAATCTCACTGGTTCAATTCCTACCCGTGTATGTAGGAATAGAACCGGTGAGATTGTTTTGCGAGAGATCAAATTCGGAGATTGAAGGAAGCGTGGAGATTTCATCAGGTATAAGTTGTAAAAGATAAAGAAGTAAAAAAGAATAAATATATGTATCAAAATACTACAACTATAATATAAGTTTTTCTTTTTTACAGAATATGTTGATACCCTCCAAGTTAATGGCAAGATTGATATTTACAGCTATGGAGTGGTGTTAATGGAAATTTTAAGTGGAAAGCATGTGGCAGATGAAGAATTTGATGAAGGGGAAAACATTGTGGATTGGGTTAAGTCCAAAATGAAGAGCAAAGATGGAATTGAAGGGGCAGAGTGTAGTTCAGTGAGTGAAGAAATGGTTACACATGCTTAGAATTGCATTGCTTTGCACAAGCAGAAATCCATTTCTTCTCTAATCACTGAACTACACTCTCCCCCTTCATTCTTGTACAATAAAAGTATTGCCAAAGATGGTGGTGTAAAGCTGCTGCTTTTTTTTCTTTCTTTTTATTAGTGTTTAGCCACTTTGTTTTTGGTAGTATATGAGAAGGATTTCTTCATATGGTGATATTGGTAGTGAAAAAAAGGTTTGTTAGTGATATTTAGAACTTTGGGAGGATCAAAGAGCCAATATATTTTTAAAACTAATACAAAGGATGTCCAAAAAAACAACAAGTTATTCACTATGAGAAGCACTCATTGTTTGGAAGAATAATTCTCAAAGGGAATTTAGTGAACAAGTTGTTATTGAGGTTCAAAGTGAGTACAAGAGAAGAGAAGTGGTAAGTTTCAGCATTATATAAAGCAATATTGAGAACAAATAGTTGCTTGCAATATTATTTTTTGTGTACAATATTATTTGGAGAATCTTTGGTGTACGAAAAGTAGTGGTAAGTATAAGCATTATATAATATCAGGTGTGGGAATGTTGCAATTTGTTGTACAATTTTATTTTTTTTTTTGCAAATTGTTGTGCAGGAGAAGTTGAAATGGAAACTCGGTCATTACGAAGATTATACACTTAGTCGTGTATATAACATGAAACATATTGGTCGTTCGGGCATATCTTAAATATTGTTTTAAATAAAGTAACTCTTTTGAAGGTTTTTTTTTTCTTTGACGGTTGTTATGTTAAAGGATTTTTACGAAGGATAATGTTGTTTTTAACTCAAAATTGATGTTTCAGAATATGCCAAGATCGGGTCACGGTTTGTAGAAATCGGGCCACGATTTTGTGCTGAAGGATTAAAATAAAGCGTATTTTCAACGTGAGATTTGTTTCTAATTTTGAGGGTTTTATTTCTCTATAAATATAGACCTTGTATCAGATAAAAAGAAAGTAGAGAGTAGAAAAACAGGGTTTAGAAACAAACAACAAACTAGGGTTTATAGAGATTTATCTTGGCAACAAACACTAGGGTTGGGATTGTTTTGATTCACCTTGATTAAAACACTATTAGGATTGAGTCTCTTGGTCACGGGAAGAGATTGAGACTTTAGGTAGAATTAGGTTTGAAAACTAATTTTTTGTAACCCTTTGATATCTCTTTTGTAAAGTTACTCATCATTATAATGGAACAGAGAGTTGCTCTCTTCCCCAAACTAGGTCAGTATTGGACCGAACTAGGTAAACAAATTCTCTTGTGTTCTTTTTTTTCACTTCTCTCTTGCTGTTATTAATTTTTTTGCTTGCGGTTATAATTGTTATCCACTTGGTATTGGTTGCTTGATTAATTTGCTCCACACATCAAGTATTTTTATCGGTGTCGATTATTGTAGGACAAAGTGTATTTAAGAAAATCAGAACCGGCGGTGAAAACACAAGGTCAATACCATTTGATGAGTTGAAACCGCTCATTTTTTTACTCATTTGAACTAGTTGTTTTATTTTATTTTAGTAACATGTTTGGTTGATGTCGAGTTGAATTGATTCTGAATAAAGTTAGGATTGATAATTTTCACACACAAATCTATAGTTCAACTCATTTTTACATAAATGTATACAAACACAACTCACTTTTAGTTTAAATTACTTTTAACCAAAATCAATTTTACAAAATCAAAATCAACTATCACCACCACACAACCAAACACAAGCTATAAGATCCAGTATCAGGGACTTGAATTGGTGCGGTACGCCAATTAAAGATGTACTACTGTCATAATATGAAGTTGATGTCACTCGTCATAAAATGAAATGAGTTAAATTAAGATGTACTACTGTCTACTTTAATTAAGCAGCATAATGTGATAATACATTAACCACTCAAAAAAAATTAAAACAAACACAATCAATAACTTTAAGTACACACATTTGCAATGGACCACTTCCATGATCCCAAATTCTATCCACATGAAATCTCCATTCTCAATTCCATTCAACTAACAGCCACAAACTCACTCAAATCATAAAGCAACATGGGTCAAAAATAAAAAACCAATCAATCAATAAAGAATATGAATCATGTACCTCCTTTTGATTTCAATTAGCCCTATTAGGCAATTAATCATGGCTGGTAATAAAAAGAAAAAAATATATGTGTGACTTTTTCAATATAAAGTTACACTCACACTCGATGATGAAGGACCTAAGTGGCTACTAGTATAGCTTTGCCTTCTTTTCAATTTTCAATAGAATATAACTTTGATAAAAGCAGGAAAACGTTGAAAAGGATAACGGAATAATATATCCTTTATTGATTGGATATCTAGAAAAATTTCTCTAATCAGAAGATTGTATTTGGTCTACACAAATATTATATGGTTCGGCTATCCGTTATGCATTAATTTCTCTAATCAGAATAATATATCTTTTATTGATTCAGTCTAGAAATTATATCTTAGCAATGAAACCCTAAATATTATTGCAGATTAACCAACTAATTTGGGATGTATAAGTCAAATGAAGGGTGACAATACTACATGATAATCCCTTTAATTTTATATATACTGGCTTCCTCTACTAGAGACAATATTTTAGGTAAATGAGTCGAGCACTAAATTTGATCAACTCTCCAGACGGAAATTTAAATGTTAGCTCACCACATTGAGAGTCTGTCTCTTGCACTAAATTTAACCTCAACTTTTTTTTTGAGGAATCTAACCTAATTGTCCCGTTAAAATTATTTTATTGTAGTTTGATAAAAGTTTTACCCATGATCAGGATAGATTTCATATATTTTTTTTGAGGAAGGAGAGATTTCATATATATTTTGTTTGATATAGAATTACACAATAATTCTTTTATATTTACAAAGTGGATTTGCACCAAAGAATTTATTTATATTTAGCCATGATAGAATTGCACAATAAAACTTTTACCCATGAGGAAGAAATAACAATCATCAATAAGATTTCCTTAATCTAAAGAGGATTTGTCACCATATTAACAATATGTTTGGTTTCACTTCTAGAAGGGCCAAAATTGATTTTGAATGTGTAGAATTTGAATCTATCATGTTTTGGTTGCTTTCGAGTATAATTGATTTTGCCTCTAAAATTGATTCTACTTGAATCTAGGATTTATAGCTTTTGATTTTAGAATTGATTTTCACACACAAATATAGTTCAATTCACTTTCACATAAATGTATTCAAACACAAATCACTTCACTTTCAACCCACTTTTCGTCAGAATCAATTTTATGGAATCAATTCACTCAAAATCAATTCTTCTCACCGCATAACCAAACATTCAGTAAGTCTACTTAAATCAAATTCAGGCGAATAAATAAGTAATCAACCAAAATCAGTTAAAAGTGGATAAAAATGCTAGTTTTCCAAAATTTATTGTTGGAACACTAGCAAGATATAGTGGAAAAGTTGGAAAGAATAAACAGAGCTAGTGTTGGTATGACTTAAAAATGTTCTACGTTGGAGAGCCATACTACGGATTAAGTGTTTATATAAGTGGGGGGTGGCCTACAAGGGTTTGCCCTTGGGGTACCCACTTTTACGAACGAGTGAGCACTTAAAAAATATATATATATTTCACACGCGCGACGTCGCAGTCCGTCCAGGCTTGGGTCAAAAAAGAATATATTTTTTGTCACTTAAAAATGTTAAATTATTTTTCGTTAAATCATTTTTTTTCCTGACAACAACAACAAATATATTTTGTATATATCTTTTGCAACTAGAATCACTAAAATTAATATGTTAAGCTACGGCTAACTTCCTAGTACTTGGTTTAATGATTTTGGTAATCTACTCATCCAATGAATTATGTATATATTTATGTTAATTTTTGCCATTGATCCAGTTCTTATGCTCTATTTTTGAAGATCTATATAATCCCATGTCAGGTAGTTTGCTTCCCTAGACAATAAATGTTGTTTTTTTCATTCAGAAAAGTACCTTTAATAAAATCGAAATCACCACCGAAGATATTACGGAGTGATTTAAAGATTAAGTTAGCTTAATCTTTAAAACAAACCGCATTAGTTTTCGTGTGTGTACCAAAATAGAAGTTGTTACTAGGTTGAGTCACGACCAGGTCGCTTTCTTTACGACGTTTCTTGGCACTGCCCAAAATTGTGCAAGAGAGACTATCAACCACGCCGCCTCCAGGATAAAACAAGTTCAGCTACAATTGTTCGATTAACTACTGCACTGTAGAAAACCGTTCGAGAATTACACCTCCAATATGGTACCAAGACCATTTTTTTAATACTGAAACCACTTTAATATGGCACTGTTACCACTCTATTATGGTGCTGAGACCACTCAAATATGTTGTTACCACCATTCTAATTATTAACTTCTCCAACTATGATACTATGATCACTCAAATATGGTTTTACACCATTCTAACGTCTAACTTCTTCAAGAGTCGAAGAAGAATATATTTTAAGATCATTCATAATTTTGAAAGGACATTATACCGAAAAAGGGACTATGATCTTAAATTATTATTTATTCTGAAGGCCATAAAAATATCGAACGGACTATGAACTTAAGATCATTCTTAATTTTGAAGGGACATTAAACCGAAGGGACTATGGTCTTAAGAACACTCTTAATTCCGAAGGGACAGAAAAAGAAGATGAAGAGAAGAAAGACTCGTCAACACAAGTCAAGAAAGAGAGAAAAGAAAAAGAGTTCCCGACAACTCAATGAAATTCTTTGGTGTGATTTTTAAAGTAGCTGAGCTCTCCTTTTATAGGGAGAGTTTGTAACTAATTTGGAGAAACTTACAAATTAAGTAAACTTAAAAATTAAGCAACCCACAGATCAGCTCAAGTAACAAACTAACCGGATAAGTTCAAAAAGAAACAAACTTATAAGATTAGCTGAAACAAACTAATGAAGGAAAGATAGGAAACTCAGTTGGATTCTCAATCTTATCACAACAAACATAACCTAAAATTATGGGAAGTGATATCCATGAATAAAGAATAATAATAGTTATTATTTTCATCATTATCAGGTATTTAAAATTAAATATCACTATTTAAACACTACTAATGTGTGTGTTCTATTTTATGTGGAACCCCCACACTCTATTTTTTCAATTCACACAACACTATCAAAGTTTAATTACTTGGTGTTTAATCTTCCAACCTTTCAATTTCTTTCCATCTTCACACCAATGTTCCAACAGGTTTCATTACCTATTTACTGATTCCACCCATGCCCAAGGAAGCTCTAGAATCTTGTTGCACAGCCTCAAAGATCATAGCACTCTTTGAACGGCGTTGTGTTCCCTACCTCGTCATGAGGGTGTTCCATTTTTTTAGCGTCTTCAGCCTTCTCTTGTGCATCGTCTCCCACTGCACCAGTAAAAGTACATGCTTTTGATGGTGATGGAAGGCTACTGCTTTTTCTTCTTTTTCTTAGTATATAGCCATTCTGTTTTTGGTAGTAAATGAGAAGGTTTTCATGAGATGGTGATGTTGAAGGTGGAAAAAAAGGTGTGCTAGTGATTTTTAGAACTTTGGGTGGATCAAAGAGCATATATATTTTTAAAAGTGATCCAATGGATGATCACAAAAACAACAAATTATTCTTCGTGAGAAGCACTCTTTGTTTGGAAGAGCAATTCTCGAAGGGAATTTAGTGAACAAGTTGAGGTTCAAAGTGAGTACAAAAGTAGTGGTAAGTTTCAGCATTATATAGAGCAATCATTATTGAGAACAAATAGTTGTTTGCACTTGATAGATAAATGCATTTAATTCCAAACCAACCCTCGTTTAAATATTAGGAGGGTATGGACTTATTAACATATACAAGTATAGTACAACTTTCTGAGAGTATTTAGTAGTTTTTTTTATATAAAAAGAGCATAACATTAACCACTCAAAAAATTTAAACACAATTAATAACTCTAAGTACAGACATTTGTAACGGACCACATTCCATGATTCCCAAATTCAATCCACATGAAATCTTCACTCTCAATCCCATCTAACTAACAGCCACAAACTCACTCAAATCATAAAGCAACATTGGTCAAAAATAAAAAAGCAATCAATCAATGAAGAATTTGAATCCTCTACCTCCTCTCGGTTTCAATTAGCCTTATCAGGAAATTATCATAGCTGGTAGTAAAGAGAAAAAAATATATGTGTGACTTTTTTAATATAAGGTTACACCCACACTCGATGATGAAGGACCTACATGGCTACTAGTATAGCTTTGCCTTCTTTTCAATTTCAATATAATATTGTTAGGACTAATCCACAGAAGAATATATCCATTATTGATTGGATGTCTAGAAAATTTCTCTACTTACGATTGTATTTGGTTTTGGCTATCCCTTATGCATTAATTTCTCTAATTAGAATAATGCATTCTTTTTTTAGTGGAATCTAACCTCTTCTTCCTGTTAAAATTAGTAGTTTGATAAAAAAAATTACCCATGACCAGGATACACTTCATATAAATTAATAGCTTAGAGACGGAATCTACAATCCATCTCTAAATAGCTTAGCAGACCTAAATTCGTCTGTAGTCTGTTTAGCGACGGAAATTCCATGTTTTTGAGACGGATTTTGCCCGTCGCCATTTTCAATTTTTTAGTAGTATGATAGAATTGCACAATAATTTATTTATAATTACAAAGTGAATTTGCACAAAAGAATTTATTTTTATTTACCCATGATGGATTTGCCATCATATTAAGTATACTCAAATAAGCAAATAAATAAGTATTCAACCAAAATTAGTTAAAAGTGGATAAAAAAATGCCATTTTTTCAAAAATTTATAATCTACCAGAGCAAACTACTTGGCATGAGATTATATAGATTTTAAAAAAGTAGAGCAAACGAACTAGATCAATGGCAAAGCTTACATAATTCTTTGCACGAGCAGATTTTACTAGAATCATTTAACCATATTAATACACCCTCTTAATTGAAACAGGAGGTGACCGAATGTTGAGACTATCCCAAAAATTATCAAAGATTTTCAGTGGAAGTCTCTTCATGAAGATGTCAGAAATTTGGTAATGAGAAAGAACATGTAATACTTGGACCTCACCATGAGCAACTTTCTCACGCATCAAATGAATATTCATCTTAATGTGCATCGAATGGTGATGCTGAACGAGGTCGTTGGAAGGATAAACTACAATTTATATTATCACAATAGATTAAAATAGTCTATGTGAAGGGACAATGATGCTCCAAAAGTAAGTTCCTAAACCAACAAGACTTGGAAACTACATAAGTAACACCATGATACAGGGCCTTAGCATACCAGATCGAGACAAGGTTAGTTGTCCTTGTTGGAACAAAATAAGTTTTAAACAATGTCTTTGGATTTTTTATGATAAGAAATTATTAAAAGATCAATTGGATATGTTAATATTTGTTCAAGTCTACAGGACCATAGACAAAAAGAATAATGTCTTTATCATGTACTGGTTCTAAAAGAACAAATGTAGAGTAAAGAATTTTCTAGAAAAACTAGGAATCAAGTCAGAATTTGAAGTCAACTCAGAAACTGAATCACTTAGACTCTCTAACTCAGACTCTGAATAGTTGAAGACTAATTAGTGCAGAAGTTTCAACAAGTTCAAACTATGATGGTTCTGAAGAGGACACTCTAAAATTGTTGCTTATAAGCTATGGCTACGTTTTTTTTTCTACTGATTCAAATTTAAGACAACAATTATTAATTGTAGCCATCTGTGGCAACATTTTAAAATGTCCCCTCAGAATCCCCAGAAAATAGTCCCTAATTCCTATGGTTTAGGCGATGTTTTGAAAAAGTGTGCCCAAAGATCATGAAAAAACGTCCCCTTAGACAATAGGCGACGCTCACACAGGAGACACACAGAAAACGTCCACTATACTTTTAGGCAACGCTTTTCGTAGTTTTGGCAACACTTTTCAATTGTTGTTATAAATGATAAATGTTGTAGTGTCGTTCTTTTTCAAAGAGACAAAGTTGCAGCTTCATACAAATCCACATGGGATGTTGGAGATAATTCATCTACAATTCTCCTTCACTAATAATGACATACAATTATCCAATTTGAAAAGTAGTTATAGCTTAAAGGCAATGCAAAAATTATCAATTATAACTAAAAAATGATCAAATTTAGCAATACATCCTCAAATGGTGTATTATAACAAAATTGTTCAGACATTAATTCAATACATTATAGTAATCAAAATGTCGAATATTACCTAATAACTTTTATGTTTCGAAGCATGAGCCTAACAAAATAACAAAATCATAGTTTGGTCAAGTTTAATGGTTCAACTACAATCCAAAAAAAAAGGTTAATATGTCTTTAACCCCTGTAATTTGGGCGGGTTCCAGTTTACCCCCTGTAAAAAGTTAAAAAAAAAAAAGTTTAGATTCCAACACTGTAATTTGAAGGTTCTTTCGAAATAGACCCTATAATTTGAAGATTCTTTCGTTTTAGACCCAGAGATCATATGATTGTGCAAACATGATGACGTGGCACGCTGATTGTATAATAAAATATTTTTATTTTTTTTATTTTTTCATTTATATTAATTTAAAAATAGAAAAAAAATTCAGATTATTTTTTTCAAAATTGAAAAAATCAGAAGAAAAAAAAAGTAAGATTTTTTTTTTGAAACTTAAAAAATTCGAAAAATCAGAAACAAATTCAGATTTATTTTTTTAAAAAAATGAAATTAATATTTTGAAAATTAAAATAAAATCGATTTTTTTTAGATTATATAATTTTCAAAATTTTATTTCATATTTTAATCTGAATTAAAAAAAATTATATTCAGAATTTTTTATTTTTGGTAAAAAAAAACTGAACTTTTTTAATTTCAAATTTGTTTTTCTAAAAAAAAATTATTTTAAAAATTAAATTTCAGAATTTATAATTTTTTTTTTAGATTATTTTTTTTAACTGAGAGTTAACAGAAGGACTAAAGCCAAAAGTTTTAGAAAGTGCAAGGATCAATGTCAAACAAAAAAAAGCGCATGGACCAATGCCAAAATTGAGCAAAAGTGCAAGATTTAAATACACATTTAACCCTATTCTTAATTACTGCTATGGGACTTGAACTACTATGCTTAACTATTGTGTATATAAATATGTGATTCACAAGTGTTAAATATTTGAGGTACAAGTTTTGGTTTTTGGGTCATCATCGTTTTCTCCAAGAACTCTTGCATGATACGACTTCAATTATGTATTATAGTTTTCTCATATGCCTTGAATCTTCATTAGTTACTATAAGTTGATAGGGATTCAAGTTAATCTTCCTTTTTTCTTTCTTCTTTAATCGTTATTGTGGACATATTTTTGGTAGAAAAATCTGAACTTTTTTTTAATTTCAAATTTGTTTTTCTAAAAAGAAATTATTTTAAAAATTAAATTTCAGAGTTATTAATTTTTTTTTAGAAAATTCGGTTTTTTTTCGAAAACATATTGTTTTTTACGATTTTTTTATTTTCAAAAATTAATTTTTAGATTTTTAAATTAATATAATTTCATTTATATTATTTTTTATTTTAAAAAATAGGCAAAATGCAACGTGTGCCCTTAAAAAAATAAAAAACAAAATTAATTATACAGTCAGTGCGTCAGTCAGCATGCCATGTCAGCATTTTGTCCAGTCAGATGACCTTTGGGTCTAAAACGAAAGAATCTTAAATTACAAGGTTGGAATCCAAACTTTTTGTTTACAGAGGGGTAAACCAGAACTCACCCAAATTACATGGGGGGTAAAGACATATTAACCCAAAAAAAAAACAATCCAACTCATTCAAGTTTGTCTTGGAATTCATCATCCATATCCTCCACTTGAAATTCATCACTAATATCATCCTCTTGAATTTAATCATCTAGGTCATCCTCTTGGAGTTCATCATCTATATTGTCATCTTGAAATTCATCACCTATGTTGTCCTCGAGAAATTCATCATCTACGTCTTTCTCTTGAAATTCCTCATATATGTCATCATTTTCAACATTTTCATTGATACCTTGCTGCATAAGTAAATAAAACAAAATACATCGACCGTAAATATTGTTGATTCAAATGACAATCAAGACATCAACAAGAGTTATACCTTGCACAAAAATAAACCAAAACAACAAGTAAAACACACTCAAAATAGAATCGTAAATAGGAAATTTGTTTTACACTTTTCCCTTCCATATTCTATCATTACAAGCTCACTTTTAAGTTTCTGCAACTTGTGCAAAGTTATGCATCACAAAAACAAACAAAAAAAATAAATCACAAGTTCACACAAACACCACAAATTACATAAACAAAATTTATGCATAAAATTCTGCAACACAATCAAAATCTGACCATGCTCACGCATCTTAAACACAATTCAACCAAACAACATAATCATAAATTCGCACAGCTCTAATTCAGACCATACACACGCATCTTAACAATTTCAGGCACTTGCCTACATTCCAACTGATGTCATTACTAACAACTTTTTGCATATATTAACAAGCAAAATTTATCTAGTCTAACTCAATTACAATAACATAATAAATAATCTTTCTATAAACGGTTACCTTTTCAGGACATGGAGTATGAATTGATGTAGAGAAAAAGTAAACTTTATCACAAAAAGTATGGGGTGTGTTGGTTAAAGGATGCCTTGTTTGTCCTACAGGTCGCGTGTTTGATTCCTAGCTATGCCAATTTTCGAGTTTTTTTGAAAAAAAATCTAGAAATGTGGTCAAAGCTGTGTTGACAATGCCAGATTGGAGGGAAAAAATTGCCACAAAATATTTGATGCTGGTCAAATTTTTATGCAACAATCTAAAATTATCCCTAAAAGTATCTAAGGGGACAATTAATGGTTGTCACCAAAGAAATAATAGTGTAACGCTCAAAAATCGTCCCCAAAAGTGTCTAAGGGGACAATTAATGGTTGTCACAAAGAAATAATAGTGTTCCAAAATCGTCCCCAAAAGTATTTTTGGGGACATTTATCAGGAGTTGTGAAAATATTTTTGGCAACAATCATAAATCGTTGCCTTACCGACTTTTAGGAGACAATTTTTACACGTCCCCTAAAAAAGTGTTGCTAGAGACAACAAATGGTGTAGTGTCAATTCCTTATCAAGGAAAGGTTTCAAATACATTATTTCGTAGGACATTAACCAAATCAATGATGTTTGATCAAGCTTCCCTAACGACTCTAATGATGCGTTGACATTCTTGAAACATCTCTTTTCTCTCAACCTCTATATAAAGGATTGAAGACTTAAAGAAATGAGAAGACTCTACAATATCTTCAAAGTGTCATTACTCTGTCGAAATCTATACGCATCAAACACTATAATTTCTTATTAGCTTTCACATCATAGAAATTCTTAAGTCTTAGAGTCTGAATTGTGTTGTATTTTGTGAACACCACTGATTGTATATCAAGTATTCAATTCAAGCAATATTCTTTGTAATCTTTGTTAGAAGCATCTCGCGCGCTTGTGTGCTTGAGCATAGGAAGTCTCTTGCATGTGTGCTTGAACAATTGTAATTTTGTGTGATTATAATGAAAAAATCTCTTGTAAGTGACAAGGGGACTGGACTACTTGCGGATTGTGGAAGGAACCAAGATAATTGCTCTCTCTCTCTCTATATATATATATATATATATATATTTCTCTATCTCTTTATATCCACTGCATTTAAGTCTAAACATTGATTTAGATTCTGAACTTTATCAGAAGCTGAACTTTGGACTTTGTTAAAAAGAAGAAAAAACTACCACAATTCAACCTCATCTCCCTTCTTGTGTTTTTCTCATCTTCAGTGCTTTCTCATTTGAAGATGAGGGGACTCTTGAAAATAAGGTGTGTCTTCTCGGTTCTGCATATAGGGAGTTCTATCTGACTCACATGTGTGCGTGCCACCGCCAATATCAGTGATCTGGGCACAAACATGTGAGGTCTACCCAATAACTTCATTTTGAGGAATAGTCGATGTCTTTTTCACATAAAACCAGTTTCTTGTATCATTGACCAAAAATCAAACGAATGCAAGTAATTTGTCTCATTTTTTAACTCATTTTAAGGAAAGAATAGAATCATAAGACTATTTGACCAACTATTGTTCCAACACCAACAAATTGCTCCCCTATTCTTCTCTGCCTCCATTTACAACTAATAGCCTATTAAAGAGATACTTTCAACAAATACGGTATGTTCCTCTATTTGTTGTTGTCGCCATGACATAGTAGTGTATTTGCTAATGAAAAGCACAAGAAAATAAACTTTGCCCTTTTTTTCTTCGAGTTATGCTTGTTTTAAGATATGTGGTTTAACCTTTGAAGGAAGATCCTACAACCGTGTTGTTTGAATCTTTTGGATGAAATTTTGTAATATTAGATTTTGACACAAAAGTGCTTAGGTGGTACCGGGTTTAATTAAGCAAAAAATATTATCAATTAAATTTAATTAAAAAAGCACAAAAAAAAGAACTCAATTCCAAAAAATAAATCAACTTCAAGCCCAGAAGAGTTAGAAGAAGCAGCCTAAAAATCCGATTAGTTGATGTCCCTAATTTAATCCCCAATTTGTGCCTCTCAAGTTTTCATTCCATTCAATTTCTCGGGTAGCACTTGGGTGCCTTTGGCTTCGGTGCCTTTCGGTGCCTTTGTCTCTATCTCTCTCCTAACCAATAATTCTCTCTCATCAAAATAATTTATTTTAATCATTCTATCATCACTCTATTTCCTCTAAAATACACTAAAGTCACCAAAGTCATCCAACACAAAGTCACTGAAGTCCCACCCGTAAACGTGTTGGGAAAAGATTAATAATGCTTGAGAGGGAAAAGGTGGATATGATAAATTTATGACATTGGTTTAATTTGATACAAGTGTTTTTATGGAAATTATGTATGATTCACTTTCATGTAACTTTATAGAAATTTTATCTCATATATTATTGATGAATGAAGTATCATTGCTCTTTATCTCTAGATGAACACCACTAAATGGCTGATTTAACGATCATATTTTCAACAAAAAAAAAAGTGAAATTTTAGTTTATTGTTTTTTCTTTCCAGAATTAGATTTTGCATTGTTGGAAACAATAGGGAACTGTGGTGATGAAATGCAACTGAAATGTACGGATTAGCAAGGATATTGTTGTAGCTTGCAGCAGGAGAATAAATTGTTTCTATACATAAAAAATTGAACAAAATGGAAGCTTTTGACATTTCTGGATGATGATTCGAATTGGAAAATCAAGTGTAACCATGCTAAGAGGAAACCGGTGGTTGACAGTAATTTTTACTACGGGCAAATCTTGTCACACATAAATTATCATATAAATGTCAAGCCGTTTTCACTGGATGTACTTCATCATGCTCTCAACCGCATCTTGATATGATGTTGTTTCTGAATCGATCTCCTCAAGTACATTTTATTTTAATTATCGAAGAATTTCTTGATCCACTTGCTCTTCTTGTACCCTTCATGGCTTTTTTTCTCTAATGTCTCGGTCACTAATCATAAAAGAGCCAATATATTTTTAAAACTGATACAAAGGATGACCACAAAAATAACAAATTATTCACTGTTTGGAAGAGCAATTCTCATAGGGAATTTAGTGAACAAGTTGTTATTGAGGTTCAAAGTGAGTACAAGAGAAGAGTAGTGGCAAGTTTCAGCATTATATAAAGCAATCATTATTATTGAGAACAAATAGTTGTTTGGACTTGGTAGATAAATGCATTTAATTCCAAACCAACCCTCATTTAATTTAAACATTATGGGGATATGGACTTTTTAACATATATTAGTATAGTGCAATTTTGTGAGAGTATTTAATAGATTTTTTATAAAAAAAAAATATGTTATTGGAAGTTTTGAACATACTATTGGGACACAAACAGACACTCTGTAAGTACCGTTAACTCTATATATAATTGTGTTTTCTATTGGTGTTGGCAAGGAATAAGATCAGGTGTGTGGGAATGTTGTGATTTGTTGTGCAAGAAAAGTTGAAGTGGAAACTTGGTCCTTGTGAAAATTATACAGTTAGTGGTGCATATAACATATTGTCTAATGTGGAACATATTGTTCGTTTAGATATCTCAAATATTATTTCGAATAAAGTAACCACTTTAAAAGGTTTCTTTATTTGTTTGATGGTTGTTAAGTTAAAGAATTTTCACGGAGGACAATTCTCTTTGGTGCGAAGTTCTTTAGTCAAATGCTAGTATTTGTGCTACTGTTGAAGGCTTTGAGAAAAGTGTCGATAAATTTTATTTTTTTTGGTTGTGCATTTTTTTTGAGGTTAGACATCTATTTAGCACTTCTGACACGTCTTTCTAATCAATAAATTCGTCAATTATAAGAGGACAAAATGTATTTGAAAATCAATCAGCTCAAATCATAGAACAACATGGCTCATAAATAAAAATCAATCAATCAATGAAGAATTTAAATCCCATCTACCTCCTCTCGGTTTCAATTAGCTCTATTAGGAAATCAATCAAGCCTGACAATAAAAAGAAAAAATGATATGTGTGACTTTTTCAGTATAAGGTCACACCCACACTCCATGATGAAGGAGCTATATAGCGTACAACTATGCCTTCTTTTCAATTATCAATAAAGCATAGCTTTGATAAACCATATACCACGTGCCTTTTTTTTTGGAAAAATGGTGTACTCTTTGGTTTCTGAGTTCGGTGCTACAGCTATCTCTCGTGCTGTTGCTGTCTCTTGTGATAGAGTGTTGCAAGAAACTGCAAAAAGAGGACTTATTGATCAGAAATTGCTTAGGAAACTTGTGCATATATCCTTTGGACTGGCATTCATGCTATGTTGGCCATTATTCAGTAATGACCGATGGGCATCGTTCTATGCTGCTTTGGTTCCGGGAGTTTATATGTTTCGGATACTTGTGATTGAACTTGGAATATATAAAGATGAGGCCATTGTGAAATCATTGAGCAGATTTGGAGATTATAGGAAGCTTCATAGGGGATCATTGTATTATACTGCAACTATTATGTTTGCATCGATAATATACTGGAGAACTTCGCCTATTTCCATTGCTGCGATCTGTAATTTGTGTGCAGGAGATGGTATGGCCGATATCGTTGGAAGGAGATTTGGTGGTAAAAAGTTACCTTACAACAAAAACAAGTCCCACGCTGGTTCAATTGCAATGGCATCTGCTGGATTCTTGGCTTCTATTGGGTATATGTGGTATTTTTCCTCATTTGGATATATGGAGGGAGGCTGGAGCAAGGTTGTAGGTTTCCTAGTTGTGTCTGTTATCACAGCAGTTGTGGAATCTCATCCTATCAGCACGGATCTTGATGACAATCTCACAATTCCCCTTACTTCTATATTGGTAGGAAATTTGGTCTTTTGATCTAAACCATATTGTAATCATAACAAACAAGTTTCCTTTTCCTAAAAAAAAATAAATAAAGAAAACACTTCAAATGGTTTTGGAGCAACTACGTACATCTTGTGCCAGTTTGCTCCTTCTTAATCAAATTATTTTGCTAATAAAAAAGACATATAGTCACAAAGATTACAAGGAAGAAATTAACAATCCTTAATATGACGCTACACCATAATTGAGATCTAGTAACAATTGAATAGTTTGCTAAATCCAAAAAACAATGTTACAGATTGCATTTAGCAACATAAGTTCGAATGTTAGGTAAAGTGTATGTTACTAAAGAGTTCAGTAACATTATTAAGTAATATTAGTAACATTTTTTTAATGTTACTTATTTATATTCTTTGTAACATTTTCGTATCATTAGTAACAATAAAATAAAATGTATCACTTATTTATAATTTTTGTGAGATGTCGCGTATTTATAAAATTTTGCTTAAACTTCATTTAGATTTGGTTAACTCTAGTTAGAACTGGTAGAAAGTTGAAGATCAAGATTTATTTAGATGAAGACTCCAAATATATATGTTCTCATACAAACATTTGAAATTATATTTCATAACGGAAATAAACAATTACAAATTTTCATCTAATTAAGCATCTCTATAAAATTCCCATCTGCACTATTCTAATTCTTGCAATATTCCTTTCCAATTTCCTTGTTGCTTCTTGTATAATATCATCCCTCATTTTCAGATTATGCATCCGCAATCTTGATTCACAATGAGCTGCAGTTTTCCTTTTAATAGGGATACTTGATTGGTCTTCATCTTCCTTTTTATAACTAAATCAAGGGACCAACTATGTTCTCTACATGTTATACTTTTCATGGAGAACAACACACCTGCAATACTTTAGAGAAGTTATTTCCTTGAAATAGTTTTCTTCTAAAGTACTAATCATTTCAATAACTGCAAATAAATCACAACACTGTAACAATTAACAAAGACAAAAAAAATAAAAAATACAGTAGTAGTAACACTTAAGTTCACCTCTTTCTATTCATCAATCAAACTAATGATGAGATCACTAAATTCTAAATTTGTAGACACCAACTAAAAATAAATCGACAAGAAGAAGATGGAATTTATCCAATAATTCAGTAGCTCTATTCATTCCATCAAAGCTTAAATCACGGTGTTTTGATTTTTGAATACACTATATAACAAAATGCATCAAGAGTGAGACCTTAAACCCTCTATAAACATGCATTTGTATCTTGACTAGCAGAAACAATCTCAAAAAAAATCTAAACCTTCAACAAAGAAAATGACGTCATGCAGAGGTATTGTCATTTATACATGCCTACACCTAAGTTAAGTTTTCTAAGCATACCATTGAGGCTCTCTCAAGAACATATTAACGTTTTTTTCTCACTTACATTAAGCAAGAGACAGAAGTTCTTACATATTATCTAACACTTTGCATCATGAACAGTGGTTGCCATGTTAGAAAATGTAAAGTGCAAGTGCAACTCCAGTAGTTTGAGTTTGAGATTTATATGCATATGATCTGAAAGATAATTAAAAAAGATTTAACTATATGTTGAACATAACTCTCACATTTCTATTTAGAAGAACTAGTACCAAGCAAATTGGTTTTAAGATCCAATAGTTGAGCAATTCTGCGAATAAGCCACCAACGCTGCATATATCAATTATGAGAGTATGTTGTACATGACATGGATTGGAATACTTTAAATATATTCAATTCGAGGTAAGCGATAATTCCAAAGGTAACTATGCAGGAGCATATAGAATTTGCACAATAGGATAATGAAACTATTAACCACACTAAGCTAACAATTTTCAACACTTTTCATAAACATGCTAACCATGTATACTTTATACACGAATGCTTTTCAAGTGATGTAAAAATATGTTTGTTAATGTAAGAGTTCAAAAATCAGTGTCAGATCTTAGCACAAGGATCATAGATACAAACAAGTTAGTGGATTATGTCTATAGACAAACCAAAAATCAAGCCAAAATAGTGGAATTTAAATATTCATAGATAAATGGACTACATAAAAGATAAGAAATATACTAAATACAAGAGATCTTAGTCATTTCACATGATCCAGGAGCCAAATAAGGTTTGTAGCTCCAACCTGACCAGCAATGAGGATAGGACCTTACTTGAGGATACTACCCTATTTATCAGAAAATAAATTTCTCTTGAAACCTTTAGGGTGTGTTTGGATGGAGGGTTTAGAAGGGAAAGGGAGGGGAGGGTTCACATTTTTCATTTTTAAATTACGGACACTATGAAATGTCTTTTAAAAAATTAGCATTTAACATGATAAACGATAATATAATACTGCAATCACACTTGATTTATTTTAGAAAAACATGTTATATAGTCCGTAATTTAAAAAAGAAAACTAAACCCTCTCCTCCCTTCCCCTCTAAACCCTCAATCCAAACACACAATTAATGGCGGTCTATGCACATTACAAATAACTTTTGTAGTTGTTATAATTAGCGAACTCATGATTAGAATCAAAGAAAAAATAAGGGTTATATTCTTGAGTTGAAATAATGATTTATTTTTGGCAAAAAAAGAATGTATATATTACGACAAACCTAATTATATTTCAACCATACGCTCGTGGTCTCTTGCGACCGCGTGAATGTTTTGTTAGTTATTTTCATTATCAACGTCTTTTTATATTTTCTACCTCCTATAATGTACAATATTAACTTCCTTAAAAAAAAATATTAACTAGTACGCCCTTCTTGTATAGATTAAGTCATTGTTTTGAGTTATTAAATCGTATCATGTATCCTAAACGATATTGTTATATGTTTTTATTAAAATGATATTGTTTTGACATAACTTTGTATTTTGAGTTTTTTAGAATTAAATGGTATAATTTTATGCATGAAAATATATTTATAGGGAGATGTCCCTTGCTCTACAATGCAGATTCTTTTTTGGTGGCGGTCAGGGTTTGAACCATGGACCTTGCATATATTATGTTTTGTCCATACCAACTGAGTTAAACTCACGAGGACTACAATGCAGATTCAAAGAATGGTTAGAATAGTCTGAGTAAAAGAGAAAAACTATTGAATAAAATGCTCAAAATACACAATCTAATGAGTTTTTACATGGAAATTTGAAGAAGAATGTATTGTCGTTTTGGAAAAATTTAATCTCTGTTGGACATCAAGAAACATTAAGAGATTAAACAACTATTTACTCAATAGTGAATAAACTTCAACGGAAAGTTAATCAGTATAGAGTATCGAATTCGATCTAATTGAAATAATCATTGACTAAACTTAGTTACCTCCCGACAAAACTCTATATTATCTCAAGACTTATTATTCAAAAATCAGAATGCTAAGACCAAAGAAAAATTAAGAATCTCTTGATTTGTTTCATAGTCAAGTAAACTCAAACCAAAGAAAGCGCTTCATACACATTTTTATCAACAATAAAAAAATTATAGTTTTCTTTTTTTGAAGCAAAAAAAATATAGTTTTCACTATTAATGTTTTGAGGCATCTCAAAAGCTAAGTGCAAAACTCAAATAAATTCACTATTTACCCATTGAATTAATCTATAGGGGTGAAACATTATGTAATATAACAATATATGCTATAGTTGCATAACATAATAACCAATATTACAAAGCCAACTTAACATAAGACAATAACTGGTCAAGCCTCAAGAATAATCATATAATTTAACCACAATAATATTTCAATTTGATTTAATGGCGATCACCTAAATATTCTACTCTCCTATTCTTTCCTTTAATGCTTTTCTTGAGTTTGGCCCAACCATTCTTACAAGCACCAACAGCCTTGCCCCCATGTTTGACAATTACTTTCTTGGATTTATATGCCTTATCCTTAGCTTTCTCTGCAGCCATCTTTACTTTATATCCAAAATCTCCCATATTTCTTGAATTCTCTAATGGAGTTCAAGAAGGAAGATATTGGAAATATGGCACACAAGGAGAGCTTATTGAATAATGAGAAGAAGCATTAATATATGAATTCTACATGTTGTATTTATATGATATATGCATGCTTGATACCAACCTGTAATGAAACATGTTTGACCAAGTCTTCATGGGGTGTTTATTTCTATGGTTAGCCTCTAATTTCGTTTATTTCATGGCCTCTCAACCTAACATCAATATATAGTATTAATTAGGTGAATTACTCTCTTCTTTCCTTTTGTTACAATGTACTTATCTAATTTTAAAAATTACATGTTTCTATGAAACTAATATAAGTGAAAAGTGACTATTTTAAAATGAAAAAACGTTTTTTTATAAGATAATTATAAACAAATACATTTTAATGAGTGTGAATGTAAATAAGCCACTAATAAATTATTAATCATAATCAATCTATAATACACGTTACTAACAATATATTTACCGCTAATTGACACGCATATTCATGGAAATGAAAATAAAAATGGGAATGGTATATGTTTCATGAAGGGGTAAAACAATGAAGGGGTACTAAAGCAACATAAAATACTTTAAAAAATTAAATAAAATGAAGTTACTTTTTACATGAGTGAATAGTTGAGAATCATTTTTCATGCTTAAAGAGAGTAAATTTAAGATAATTTTTTCTCAAATTTTAAAACATTATATATGAACTTTCTCATTGGTTACTAACATAACTCAAACATAATTTTAAAAAGTTTTTTTCTACACGGATTGAACACGAACTTAATAATATGAGGTTAAGTATATATTTTTGGTCCCAATAGATTAAATTCATTTTGTTTAAGTTTAGTCTTACCAAACTTTTAGTCTAAATTTTGTACTCCGCTTTATCAACTTAGTTTGTTTTTTACTAACCAAATAAAGGGAAAAAAAAATTAGAAGTTCTTAAAAAATTGCACCACTAAGAATTTTTGCTTTTTGGTGAATGTAAGACTAAGAACTTTTGTTTTTTTTGAAATAGTAAGACTAAGAACTTGATAGCACAACTTTATAGTACATATTTACATTATAAATGCGTATGTATCTAAACAATAAGTTCAACAAGGCTCTAAAAAAAAGTTCAAGAAGGAAATCAGAAGTTATAACTCAACCGATAAAAAATACATAAATTATTAGGTCAGACGTCATGACTGGAATTTAAATATCGGTCCCTCCACTTATGTATGTAAATTTTCAATAACGATTATCATTTTGTCAACTAAAAAAACTCAACAAAGAGCTATTTGACAACAACTTCAAAAGTACAATTTGCTTGTGAAATATGGCATATGAATAAATAAGTTGCCTCAAAGAACTAAAATTACAATAGTAATTATTATAAATAAATAAATCAATATTCCCTTCACAAAACAAAAAAAAAAATCAATATAAAATCCAGAAGTTTTAGATCGTGTTTGGCACAAGTGTCCATACTAGTTATTATAGAAAAGGACCACATTTAGCCGCAGAACTATAAATTTTGAATAGTGTAAGCTAACATATAATATTTTAGTTTTTATAAAGCATAAATGTATATGATAATTGTTCTATGTGTAAGCAACATATAATATTTTAGTTTTTATAAAAATCGTTACGTCGGACGTCATAAGAAAATGATTAAAAAGATAGAGTAGATGATGAAACATAGATGATATACATGATATACACATAAATTGTATCTACTTTTTTCTATTGCAATTTATTGGCTCTGTTTTCTTTTTCTTTCTTTTCCTTTTCAAAACAAAAAAAGAAGGAAAACGTTCGAAGTATTTTCTTTGTCTTTCTTTTTTTCTTCCAATAGAAAAGAAATACATATTATGAATGGTGTTTGTATGCTTTGATGTAGATCATGTGCTATTGATTTAGCTGGAAAAAAAAAAAAAGCAAGCTGTAGTCAGCTTTACATGTTGATATGAAGAAAAAATTATGAAAAATACTATTTAGCAAAGAAAAAGAAGAGTTATTGTTACCCTTCCCGTGTTCTCCTTTTCTTTTACACCTTCGTCCATCAAAAGAGGAAATCTACCTGCATAATAAGAGAAGAAAATGAAGATTAGAAACATGGAAAAGATTGAAATAAAAATAAGAAATGGTGAGAGAGAAAGAAGATCAATGTATGAAATGGACTTTAAGAGTTTGAATTTGAATTTCAAATTTAAGAGCCAAAAATTTGGAGTAGAGAATTGTGAATTTTGATTGAAATTTTTTTGGCTTTATTTGTACTAAAGCAATAAGATTTAATATTTTATGTTTGAAATATGAAATTCAAATTTAGAAGAGAAAAGAAAGTGTGGGAAAGTTTTAGGGAAGATAAAGTTTTGCGTTTTTCAAAATGACTTTTCTGCTTTCTCTTCTCACAAAAAAGACTTTTCTCCTTTGGAAATCAATTTAAAGAACTAAATTGCACACGTGTCAATTAAAGGAGCTTCCCACTTGTCAACCAAAACTGCAGCCAAATGACACACATACACGCTGCCAGATGTCAAGCTCTGGTTGAGCGTGCACTCCTTTCTTATATTATAAGAGATAAAAGCTCAACAAGGAGCCACATGACAACAACTTAGAAAGTACAATTTGCATGTGAAAGATGAATAAATTGCCTCAAAGTACTAAAATTAATATAGTAATTATAAAAATAAAATTACTATTAGAATCCAGAAGTTTTGTGAATCGATTTTTCTATAGCTAATGTTAATGTTAGCTAAATGTGGAGGTGCATTCGGATCTTGTACCATCCTCTCTTACAATACCCTACAAACATCCATCCAAGTATGATTAACCAACTTATGCTTTTTGAGCTACTCATTTGCTTATAATATTTTACCTTTGAATCACATCTAAGAATATAACTTCTTAATTTCGTTTGCTATACCTCAAATTAAGTTTGTCATGATTATATATCAATTGTACCAAATTGAATAGTAATGTTCTTTTTGATGAACTGTTTGTTAGAGTATTATGCGTGTTGCTGTATTAGTGTACGTGTTTCTAGAGGTTACATTTTGTGTATTTTTTTTTACTAATACCTCAATTTCGTCCTTGAATTTTAACGCATCGGCCAAATTCGTCCTTGAATTTTGCGAAATAGCTATTTAGTCCCTGAATTTTACAGACGTCCATCAAAATGGTCCCTCCGTTAAGTTGGTCTGTTAACGGAGGTGACGTGTAACGTTAACCTCTTACAAGGTTTAACACGTCAGATGCCACGTAAGCAGGGACCAAATTGATTGATTTACAGAAAATTTCCAAGGACCAAATTGATGGATTTTCAGAAAATTGCCAAGGACCAAATTGATTGATTTTCAGAAAATTCCC
>Ga0315913_1001938_pt1 | contig 23681 bp, 13 predicted proteins | sample MpolsnodulesMG_FD_207736 | JGI IMG/M metagenome (GOLD analysis project Ga0315913, IMG submission 207736) | Medicago polymorpha root nodule microbial communities from Los Angeles, California, United States - small nodules | ecosystem: Host-associated > Plants > Roots > Nodule | place: USA...
CAAAACTTAAAACGAAAACACAAAAAAACGGACAAAAACAGGGTGAATACGAACACAAAAACTTGATAAACAACAGGAAAGGTGTTACCTTTAATCACAGGCAAACACACAAACGTCAAAAACGTCAGAATCACCGGAGATGATGATGATTTTGGAGGGGTGAAAATGGAGGAAGTTTTAACGGGAAGAAGAAGGGCCAAGGACGTTTTTGATGTTCTGAAATGTGAAGAAGGAGGTGTGGGTAATGCAGGGGCAAAATGGGAAAAGCAGGAAAAATAAACTGAAAAGTGAAAACTCAACTTTTTTCAATTCAATCAAACTAGTCCCTGAACATGTGGCTTCCTTCTTGCCACGCGTACAAGACAACACAGCATGCAGGACGACAGCTCAGCATAGTTAACGGAGCACTTTGACGGAGGGACCTTTTTGATAGACGTCTGACAAATTCAGGGACTAAGTTGATATTTCGCATAATTGAGGGACGGAGTTGGCCAACGCGTGAAAATTCAAGGACGAATTTGATGGTTCACTCAATTTTAAAAGACTTTTTTATTATCAAAAAGTCTTGTGGTATTCAATCAAGACTCTTTGCAATTTAAAAAAAGTCATGTGGTATTCAATCAAAACTTTTTGTTATTTAAAAAAAGTCCTGTGGTATTCAATCAAGAGTCTTCATCACTTAAAAAAATCATTGTGGTATTCAAAATCATTCGAATTTCTAATGATTGTTTAATAAATTGGATTTTGATGAACTTTAAGGGATTTTCTAGTGAAATTTTAGCATGAAAAAATCTCTCATGAAAACATGAGATTTCTTATGATGGTTTTTCTTTTAAGATTTTTTTATCTCTCTCCTCTATTCGTCTCTCTCTCTATCTCTCTCTTTCTTCTATCGCTCTCCCCTCCCTCCCTCTCTCTTCTCACTCTCTCTCTCTCCCTCCTTTCCCTAACATTCTCGTAAAAAAATAAAAATAAGAGTCTGTATTTAGAATATTGTAAAAAAGAGTGTTATAATCATTTCTTTCCAATGAATCCTTAAAATTCATAAAATCTTTTGAAATCTTATAAAATCCATAAAATCATTTCAAATCCTTTAAAATCTTATGATGTAAATCCGTTGAAATCCATTAAAATCATGAAAGTCATTAAAATGATGCAAAGTCTTTTAAAATCCTTAAGACTTTTTGAAACAAAAATTTTCCTTTAAAATCTTAATCCAATACACCCCCTTAATCATAATTACACAAAGTTTAATTTAAGAGAAACTGAAAGAGCGTGCTTATATATCAATCCAAAAATATGCGTTGTTATATAAAGTAATAGTTGTAAGTAGTAACTTTAAAAAAAAAATTCGTAAGTAGTAGGGGTGTTTGTGTCCAATCAAATCTAATGCAAACCGAAAAACAAAAAAATGAAACAAAATCAAAAACTGAAATTTTAAAAGGATTAGATTGGTTTTCAGTTCCCATAGTATAAACCGATCCAAATCAAAATATTTATACTTGTATATAAATTACGGGTTTTGCTAGAAGACACATTTTACGAAGGTGTCTTTTAACAAGCTATTCCATGAGCATTTGCTAAAAAACACCAACTAATTTTTATGAAGGTGTCTTCTAGCAAAGCTATAGTTAAAAAGTGAAAATCACACATTGAGTTGTAAAAAGTGAAAATCACACATGGGTGGCTTCTAGCAAAACCCTAAATTATTATATGATTTTTTATAAATGTGTCTTTAATTTACAATCAAGTAACTATTTTCTAGACTTGTTGTTTAATAGTGTTGACTTTTATTCCTTCTTTTAAGAAATATTATTAATCTATGATTCTTTCGTCAAAAAATTAATTTACTGTAACTATTTTCTTTAATTTACTATTTTATTTGCTTTTATTTTATACTTATTCATCTTTTTTGTAACCTTGCTTTTTTATGAAATGTCTCAAAATAATATATATATATATATATATATATATATATATATATATTTCTTAAAAAAATGACAAAAATATACAACAATGAAAACCGAGAACCAATCCAATCCATACTGAAAAAACTTGGATCAACTTGGATTGGATTTGATTTTAAAACCAAGTCAATTGGCTTCTTAAAAAAAAAAAAAACCAATTGGATGAACAAGTAACAAAACTGAAGAGATTGGATCGGATGATTTTTTTTCTCCCAAAACTGAATCAATCCAATCCGCGAACACCCTTAGTAAGTAGTTGAGAGAAGTGATTTTTATCTATCAAGAAGATACGAGAAGTATTTTTGTTATAAGACATATAAGGGACACTCATAAGATAATCTTAATAACTATATTTAATTTTAGAGTAATGTAATTGGATTAATATTGTCACTTAATATACATTTATTTTGTTAAATTGCAAAGAGTAAACATGTTATATAGGCAAAATGATGAAGGTAAACATGGAATAAAAAATTACAAGCAATAGGTTATAAGTTTAAACGCTGTTTAAAACAAATGTGTTATGTGTGTTCACTTTTTATTTATTTTCTTCCTCTCTTATAGACTATGTCTCGCGGCAAGTGTTTTACTTTTCACCAAACAACGATTTCAGTCTAATAACAATAGAATATGACATTAACATGACTCTTTCTTCGAGAACTCGATACTAATACTTCTCTAAAATTGTGATTCTCGCATCATTCAACCTCGATTGTTTGTCAAGGTATGTTCATAGGAATCTTATTATAACTGTGTGGTGAATTCATCTTCAGCAACCAATTGTCATGCTCTATTATGGTTTGAACACCTTCAGCCCTTGGTCATTTGGATCATGAATTTTTCAATTATCTTCATGTGGTTCTTAAATTGTCAGCGTTTGATGCTTGCCTTTTCATCTTTTGATATGGGCGATACTGCAAGTTTGATATATTTCTTTAATCTTAGTTGATCGGTGCTTAGTATAATTTATTGGTATCATAACGATTATTTCCACTTCAGTTTTATATTATGGGTTTTCTTGAATCCTTAATTGTTTGTTGTCTCTTCTCTTTGTGTGCAATGTTTTGATCTTGATTCATATTTGGTTTGGAATTGTTAAGGTGTCTGTGGAAACATTTTATCAAGTTAGTCAAAGATTATACCATGATTTATCGACTTAATTTCATTGTTATTCTTGAATCATTGATCGGTGGTAGCAAAGCCAATAAAGTTGTCAGTAAAGCTGATTTTGATAATGTTGTTGGGGGGCCATATTACGAGTGGGTTAGGTTTGATGGAAATGGAAGATTGGGTGAAGTAAGGTATTTGAGGAGTGGGTCTTCGGGATTATTATGTTTGGATGAGGGCTAATAAAATGGGTGTTTGTTCCCGGATATATAAAATTATTGGTGGCATTTATACTGCACAAGTGTTAAACTTGTGTAACATACACAAATTAACAAGTTACATACAATTGTTTGTTATGTTACCTACTATAATAATGAAACATAATTTAATGTTAAACATAAGTTTTACAATTGTTGGATTCACCCCCATAACTTTTTTTTTGTTAACAAAAACAAAACGATATTCATTCATTCAAATCGATAGAGTACATCAGATACAAACATCGCTAAAAATGTAAATGGTGAATCTGCGAACAAACTCACAGCACCCAAGTTAATAGCATACAACGGCAAAATGCCTACAGATAATGTGAAGTTGGAAGTTAAGGTTTCATCTCTTTTTTCTAGGGTTCAAAAGTAACATAGATTAAACTCCTCCTTACATTCTCTCTAAGTTGTGCGTATGGTTTTAACAAGCTTAAACGTTTCAATAAATTAAATTTCATCATTTCCTTTCTTTGGAATGTTAGGAAATTTCTTGAATTGATGATTTAGTTTCGATCATTTGTTTTTATTTGATTTGATGCTTGAATGTTATTTTGAGTAAATTGATCTTGTTGAATTGAAATCATAATACGGGTGAGCTATTTTTATACAAAGGTAAAAGATCGATTAATGAGAAATAGATAAATGAGAGGTATTAAACCTCAAACTCATGTCGATACACAATCAATATTAATCTATCCATAACATTCTTCTTAGAGATCTAATTGAAAAGAAATTTTAACCATTGAAAACCGACAAATTTAACATGAAACAAAGTTTAAAATGACTTATTTTTCTCTTTATTTAAATGAGAAAGTTGGCATCCTGAGCTTAGCTCAGTTGGTAGGTACAATGCATAAATACATGCAAGGTTCGGAGTTTAAACCCTGTCCGCCACAAACAAAAAAAGAGAAAGTTGACATGTAAGTTTTATTTGTGATTTAATTTCTACATATATTTTGTCGTAGTATTTTCATTGTACCTTTTTCTGTTTGGGTTGAACTAATTCTAGTAGGAATTGAAACTGGGGACATCTTACTTCAGTTTAGACACATAATTCATCAGGTTTGAACGAGTAATTACTATTTTACAGTGATTTGGTCTGCTTACAAAATTATATGTTACTTATAACTGATAATGTAGAAATCGATGATGCTGTATCTAGAGCATGTGTGTGCCAAAATTGTAAATACATTCCTATTATTGAATGCAACTTTGAATGTTAAGAGTTACATGATTCAAGTAATGATCCATGCAATGGCTAGGAGAGACAACAATCCTAAATCTATATATTTATAATCGACGAAGAGACTACCGACCTATACAAAAGGAAACAAATAGTTGATTTCTAAAAAAAAAAAACTTAAGATGTATGAAAATTTAATAACATCCTCAAATATCTATATATATAACTCTGCCAAAAGATGGTTGTGGAGTGAAAGCTCTTTTAGAGTTATAGTTCTAATGCACTCACAATTACACCATGGGGGAGCTTCCATGATTTGTGGAAGTGTTGATGCATTGTTCGGTTTCAAATGAATATGTCGTACCTTTATTATAACTTCCTCATATTCAAATCAAAACTCTAAAAAGCATAGAATCACAGTGAAAATAAGGGGTATGTGAATAGTCAAATTTGACAAATGTATTTATGGAAAATGAGAATCAAAAGCAAAGAAGAGCGTGTGTTTGGAAATCAGACCCACCGAGTTTGGTGCGGCAAAAAGATGTGATAGTGGAACTTAACCAACTCTTTCTTTCTCAACCCTATATAATTCTAAATTTGAAATGACTTTATTGCATCGTTGTTGATCTCGAAAAAGTACTACTATGAGGCTTAAATGACTGTAACCGTAACGTAACATAATACTTTAATATATAATTTATTGTGTCAAATCCTCCCAATCGACAAAATGCCACCATGTCTTAAAAAAAAGGTTAAATTGCATTTTTGGTCCCTTAACTATTTAGGTAGCATCGCTTTGGTCACTTGATTAAAATTCGATTTATTCTGGTCCCTTAACTTCTTTCTGTTACACATTTTGGTCCTTTACGTTAGTTTTAATTCAAAAACGTTAGGTTTTCTTCATTTTCTTCTGGAATTTTTCTGGGATTCTTGTTATTGAAGGTTGACGGGGATGATATGAAGATGAAAAAGAGAAGAAGAGAATGAAGAAAACCTAACGTTTTTGAATTAAAACTAACGGAAAGGACCACAATGTGTAACGGAGAGAAGCTAAGAGACCAAAATAAATCGAATTTTAATTAAGGGACCAAAGCGATACTACCTAAATATTTAAGGGACCAAAAATGAAATTTAGCCAAAAAAATACTACCATAATTAAATACTTTCATTTACTAGTACTACATTCTATTTTATCCATACTTGTTTAAGTGTAGATGTACTCCATCCGGTTTCGAAACGTAAGCAAAATTTTTTTAAACAAAATAGATGTATATTCTTCAAATTTTAATTAGATATACTAACTTTGTTTGATTTTATTTTTATATTCGACACGAGAGTAGTACAATAGTAATTTGAAAAACCACCACCATATTTTTTGTTGTATGTTGTTTTATATTTTCTAAGTGTAATTATTTTAGTTTGTATTGTAGTTATCTAATGATTTTTGGCCTTTTTCACGTGCCGTGAAAAAAAAAATATAGGTAAAGTCATTCGGTCCATTCTTATTAAAAAAAAAAATCATCAATTTCATTTAATTTAATACGTATACAGTTTGCTATACATATTGAATTATCCAATCGAGTCATTTGATTCAATTCAATAACACTAAGATATTGTCAAGTCGATGATAAAGTCTTTTTTTTTTATTTTTATAACCATTCATATAACTAAATTCAATCTTTTGGCTAAGATTTTGGCAAACGGTATGTATAAACAACCCACAAAATCATTCAAATGAAAATAAATTTATGGGATTATGAGTTATCAACTTTTTGAACAAGAACAATAAGATTGTTGTTAATACATTTCATCTATGTATAATTTGTATGGATTTCAAATGAGTACTTCAAGAAATTGTCCTTCAACTCGGACCCAAACCTTTTAAGAAATTGAAAATCACACCATCTGGACCTGAACTTTTGTAGTTATCACAATCTCACACCGTCTATCCAGCTTTCTCCTGAGTAAAAGGGTGAACCAACAATTAAGCCTCGTATTCACTAATATACTTGAAATGCAAATTTTCCGCTCTTAGACGAATGTTGCTAACACTTTTAAATTGGTTGTAAAGAGAACGTGTAACACATTTCACTTGAACCTCGTTAACCGAGATACTCACGAGCGAATTACAACGCCTCATATTTGCCATCAAAACATGGTTTTCTGCACTTGTATACAATCGACTCTCAATAAAGCAAAAATCTGAGAGGATTTTTTTTCCTATCCAAAACATGAGATTCATCTAAAGAACCAACTTCACCATTCAAATCTAATTACAAATGCATTTTTCCTTTGACTCTTTGATCCGATCTTCCAATTTCTATCATGCTTCAAGTGTCATTGCTTAAAACTTCTTTTGATAAATATCAAATTTTCGTTCAAAACATAACCTCCATCTTGAAATATTAAAGTTTTGCCATTGGTCTAACACGAAATATCTGCAGCACGAAAAATTAGCCCAACGTGTTAACATAAAAATTGATCTAGTACCCCAGTATAATACTAGTATGTAATGTATTAATGCTATCTACAGATAAAAAATCAACATACTAAAGGAAAAAGTATTATGAACTTTTAAATATAATAATCAAAATTTTAAATACACATTTTTATCTATTTTCTACTCATAATATGATTAACAATGGTTTTTTTTGTTACAAGGCTAATTAAACAACATAAAATAGAAAAACGAAACGAACCGAAAGAGGTAAAACTATTACCTAGGGAAACAAGTCCCTGATGCATCATTCCTCAACATATTGAGGATGCCGTGTGTAGTTGACTCATGAATTAGCTGACTAGAATACGGGGAGTCTCCAAGCTTGGCCAGAAAATCCACACATTGGTTCCCTCTCTTAGAGTGTGAGTGATAGAGACGTTACTTCGAGAGACAAGGTCTATAATGTCTTGGATTAAAACTGCATACACATGATAATTCACAAGGGGGCAAAGAAGAAAATATGAGTAACAAACGAAACCACCTATACCCAAATATTTTGCCATGATGAGACCATTATAGATTGCAAGTTCAACAAGCAAAATGTCAAAATACCCTGTAATGTGATTTGAGAAGGCAGATAAAAAGAAATCTGCGCTATTTCTAAAGATACCTCCAAAATCGGCCCTGACCACAAACCCAAGGCAACTCCCATCCACATCAAGAATAACACAAATATGATCATTGTTGTTCCACTTAATGTGACAATCAATTGAGACAACATTTACCTTAGACGAGAAGCTAGACTTGATGAATTCCACCGTGTTGTGAATATTAAAAGAGAGGCGGTGTAAGGACCACATTTCATTGTTCAAACACATCAAACAATAGCCGAAAAGATAATTGATTAAGAACCCATGGCGCCCTCCTTAAGCCAATCTCACGCCGTCAAGATGGCGAAAGATTTTGGCCTTGTGGATCCATTGTGAAGTCAAATTGTTCTTGAGAAATTGTAGCGGCGGACAAAATGAAGAAAACTTTCATCTTGGATACCATAATGAGAGCAAATGGCGGAAGGCACAATGCTTCTATGGTGTAGCAAAGACAAGGTACGAACAACATCATGAGAGGCCAACCAAAAGAGAAATTTGAACTTCTTCGAGAGTTTAAACTTCCAGATCCAAGACCACGAGTGAGAATGATTTGAAGTTATATCCACGACAAGTTGATTGATAGAGAGAAGCCAATCATAACCACTCTTATTAGTGTAAGATCCATTCTTGTTATTTGTCCAAATAAATGTGTCGTCAACCGAAGCATTAAACTTGGTGCGAGTGTTATTGATGAGATCAGAAACCATAGTATAATATGATTAACAAAAAATTTAAATCATATTTTAAAATATGAAACAATTCAAAATAAAATTAGGGTTAAACACTGCTCCATATAAATGTACTTATCAATTGTTCTAGTTTCTTTAAAAAAATTCTTCAACTTTTAACCCCTCTAAAAATTTTCATCGTCATTTTTTATTTTTTTTGTTCAAGATTTCATTGCCATTTTTTAATCTTTATTTTAAAATCAATCACGTGTAACCTTCGTCTATTTTATTGAAAAAAATAAATTACATGAATTGTTAGTAAGATATACATTCATGACCACGTCCAAAACGATTGTTATTGTTTGGCCTTAAGGCATGCGAATTGAACACCTGTCCGTGACTCATGAGTCATCGTCGTCACTATCCAGTGTCCACTCTCAAAATGCGGACTATCTCTCTCCTTCTCCTCATTTCCGGTACTATCTCTTCTCCACCTTCGTTGCTAATCCAAGCTATTAGCTATGTATAGTTAAAAGCCTCATTTCATGTTTTTCTTTCTTTTCTTCAGGGTTGTTTAGGTATTCATTGGCCCAAGAAGAAGGGTTTTGCTCTGCACCTTCTGTGCTTAGCAAAGAAAAACCTCTTTATTCCAAAATTTATGACTCCACTCTATCTCCTCTTAACCATCAAAGTAAGTGTAAAATCTTTGTTTCACCGATTGTATTATTTTCATATATGAATCAAATGTCAACTAAGGTCAAATAAGCTGAAAGCAACTGATAGGAGTCTCACAAGTGGTTATGACAGTAGATAAACCCAAATAGTTTAATCCAGAAAACCTAATGTACTAGTCTACTAGATTCGTTGATATAACTCGCTCAATTGAGCACTTTTTATTTATAATATTTTTTAAATGTTTGTTTGTATGTTAATGTTATCATTTTTTAATCATTTTATTACAAAAACTGGCTCTACCAACTTGATTAAGTTCATCAGTCAAATGACATTCCTACTTTGCAGTTTAATTCAAATTTCATTTTGGTACCTGATCATTTTAACTACACCAAATGAATGTGTTATATGCACCTAAACACTAGCATCTGAGTACAATATCTACAAGCTAATGGCTTAATTTACAATTCTAATTAGTCTTGTCAGCATTACAATAAAAGGGAGTTTTGTTTTTGTTTTCATAATGATAGAGGGGAGCCTTTGTAGTAAATATGAAATACATTATAGTTGTAAACTAGTTATGCATATATAGCTAGACGTAGGTGTAAAAAAAAAATATATAACTGAACATTTCCTAGCAGGCTTGTGAGATTGGTGAAACTCAAGAAGTTAATGCCATCTTCCATGGCTGATTCTTTGCCACTCCCTAGATGAAGTTGTGAACTTCACAATTACTCTATAAGATTGTTATTTTTGGTTGCTGAAAGAGTTGAACCAAGTGGTGAAATGTGACACCTAACTACCAAGCGTTATTATTTGGATACTTGCTTGAGCTCTGATCTTTGTTTTATCTGTTAGCTATATCAAAATATCTTTTGGATCTTATGGTCTTGTTACTGTTGAGTCCTGATTTATTTTCTAAAACAAAAATATTTGGTTAAATTGTATTGAACTGACCTTAATGTGGTTTTATTTGTCAGATTTGCCTGGATTCACACGCAGTGTCTATAAGAGAGATCATGCTTTGATATCACCTGAAAGTCATGTTTATGGCCCATTGCCTGATTGGTACTCTTGAATGTCCTCGTTTTGTTTTGGTTAAGATGTTTAATCCTCTTCCCGTGGTAACTTTATTGGCTTTGGCAGGATCAATACATCAGGGGCATTTTTAATTTCACCTGAAATGGGCTCGCACTTTATCATGTACCTAGCAAAGTTGAAAGGTTTGATTATGTTTCACTACACAGAATCTATTAAATTTATTTCGCAATGAAACATTGCTTCGGCAAGGTGGAATTCTTGATCGTGTATATTTGCTAAATACTAATTTTGCGATGTCATTTTCTGCTCATGTCATATACCATACAATGATGCATAATATTTACGAGTCTTCTTTCCTTCCTTGAATATGTTAAGCATATGGGGTATGTAAAAGCCTCTGCAACACATTAGATCAAATATTATGGAAAATTTTGAGTGCTTAGAAAGACAATTGAAGAAAAATAAGTTGTAAATGGAATAGTGAATGTCAGAAAATCAGGTTTCATCATTCACAGTGGCTTCTACTTGTCTCATTTCTTTTAGCTGCACTATAGCAAACTATCTTTCTTGCATGATTTGTGCGTTACATCGGGTGCCTCGTTTATTTCATTGTCTTGTAGCCACTCTCCTGTCTGGTAACATATTTTCATTGTATTTTTGCTCTATTTTTTAATTGTTTGGCTATATCTTATTTGCTTCTCTTTTTAGAGATTGTAGTAATATCGGGATACAATTGTCATTATACCCTTCAAGCACACCTTCACACTTTCCCTTAACTTGCCCATGTTGGCATTTCATTTGTGACTATTATTGATATACTATGCAATTTAAAGTTTGTAACTGCAACTGGTTTAGCTGGTATGCTTCTGATTTGTGCTTTGCCACTTCTGCAGAAAATTCAAGATCAGGACTTCCCCTGCATGATGTAGAGAGGTTTTGAACTTGTTCCTTCATCTTTTCAATTTCTGAATTCTACTGCTCCCAGTTCCATTTCCATGATGCTCCAAACCATTGACAATTTGGCATCATTTTTAGCTCATGCATGCTTGATATATTTACAAGATTGTTATGTGCAGATTCATCTTTGTGCTCCACGGTGCTGTCACAGTCACCAGTGCTCATGGTGTGAGCCATTTACTGAAGGTGACAAGTTTATGACTGTTATGCATATAATTAATTTTCTAATAATTATATGTATATGTATGTATATATCATTTCCTCTCACTATTGTTTGTAAACTTATACTTGTGGAAGAAGTGCAGTATTAATTAATTAGTTTGAGGAAAAATGCATAACATTTTTATCACTGTTTCAGATAATTTGGTTACACTCTGATCTAGCTCATGATTTGAATCCCATACTTAGGTCTGCTTCTCATAAAGCACTACACTGGATAATGATCATGATGTCAGTATTGAGGTCGAACATAGCACGGACCAGCTACTGGTCTCTATCCATGGAAAGTCCATGGTCTGTGGATTATTGGACCCATTGACGGAATACCAGGAACTATAACTGGTGTAAGAATATTATTAAAAATAAATAAAAGTAGAGCTTAATCTCTGATAATGGAAACTGGAGCCTCAGCTCTTCAGAGAAAAAAAAGTACTTTTCTGTCTATAACAACCCAAAAGGGACTACTTGCGTAATCTACTCCTATCCGTACAACACGCTGCATGATCTAATCTACTTGCCAACTTAGCAACGGAACTACCTCTTCCAGTTCTCCCCCCTTACACCTTTTTTTCTTATGAATACAAACCTTCCAGATTCTGGGCGTTCCACGGTCCATGCCGAATAGTTGTTCATGCTTTGTTCAACCTCACTTCTTACATCAAGTTCATTATCCAGCGCTCTAACAACTTCAAAAATGTGTTTTATTATTTAGGGTATAAAGTCCCGTGTCATTTGCACTGGGCTTAAATTCAAGATACATACATGCAATGTTATGTTTTTATTATATAAGAAAAAGAATATAAGAATCAACAGCATGTGACGTGGCTTCAAAGTTATACTTATTTACTTCATATCATTCAAGATAATGCATGCGATGTTTTGTGCCATTCAAGATACATGCATGCAATGTTTTATTTTTATACATGCATGCAGGACTAATTTATTTTTATGCCATGTTATCAATTCCAGGTTGATTCATATGCTTATTTTCCTCCAAATTTTGAACATTCAATTGAATCCGACGCTCCTGCTATTATCGTGGTATTTGAACGAAGGTTTGTACTTTGCACCTCCACCCTTTTATGATTTATAAACAAATGCATCATCCCCGTGACCTGATCATTCATCAGAATGAGAAATCACGTAGTTAATTTTATGGAAAATGCATTGGTGAACCCATTTCACATTTGAAGATTCTTTGGCAAGTAGTCACAATAAAAGTTTGTACAACGTTCAAGGATTGACTATTTTTTGTTGCATTAATTCAAATTGCCAGCAGTCACATCAGTAATGTAAATAACTTGTCAGGTATGCTCATCTGCCAAATCATGTCCCAGAGCCACTAGTTAATTCGACGGATAAACAGCCACTCCTTGAAACTCCAGGGGAGGTACATTGTTCCTATATTCTGAAAGGCATTATGCTATATTTCTCCTTTTTTGTTTAAATGCAACAATTATATTTTTTCAATATATGATGATAGTTAATCGAAAAATTAATGCCACAATTATCAGTGTTAATGTCATTGACTGAAGCAATTCTTAAATGCTTTGGGTTCAGGTCACTATCATTAATCTGAGAGTTCATATTTAACTACTCTGAAAATGTTACTGTTCGGATTTTCTGGAAGTATTGTACTCAATGATTTATATATCTTATTCAAGATAATCTGACAGTTCATGTCTATAATGGCACAAGTCAAGTCACTCTACGATAGGCTTTAGATTATTCACTTGTGATGCATTAGAATGCCCCATTTTTGAGGCGTATACTCAATAACCAAGTCTTTGAGTTTTGCTTAAGTCTCTCCCTCCTCCCCCTCTTACTGGTAAGCTAGATTGCAAATTTTATGCCTGTATAATTTGTAGACACAATTTTAATTCCTTTCTGTATGCATCATCAGATTTTTGAACTGCGAAAGCTACTTCCAATGTCTTTGGCATACGACTTCAATATACATGTAAGCCCAAATCTCTCATGTACTCAAAGTCCTACTTTGTCAAAGTCCGTCTAATCTTTCTAATATTATCATGGTTTCGGTCAGTTGTAGTTAAATTTAACTGATGTACCATGCTTGCAGATAATGGATTTTCAGCCTGGAGAGTTTCTTAATGTTAAGGTATTCATATATGAGTCTACGGGACAGTTAGTTTGTTAAGTGTTTTACTTTAAAGGCCTTTTTAATTTTTTTTACGTTGTGGCTTTTGCAGGAGGTCCATTATAACCAGCATGGTTTGTTGCTATTGGAAGGAGAAGGCATTTATCGTTTGGGTGATAGTTGGTAAGAGTATAAACCTGACCTTCCAAAAAAATACTGGCATGAGTGTTGCAGAGAAACCAAAATAGTGACATTCTTTGGTTCCAAGTTGAATACTTTGGATTTACTTTTATTAATTATTAAAATATAAATGAAATATACAGTATTAAATATTTAATGTTATTGTACTTGTTATTTATTTATATTGGTGGGCTTATTATGAACGGACCGTGATGGGTTGGACCATTCTTATTAGTCAGCCCATTTGAGAGGTCCCTGCCAGCCTCCACCGATGAGTATATAATCTAACTATCCCATTAGGTTAGACACACTAAAAACAGAAGAACGCTCCATCGGTAAGGTGGCTGAAACATCTCTCAAAACCTACTTTTCTCAAGTCTCTTTGGATTCTTCAACTATTCAAGGTACATGGTTATGGTATTAATTAATATGCTATATTTTCATATCTATGATTTTGGTTCTCTGTTAAATTGGTATGCTCTGATATCAATTGATAAATATTTAACAGAGGACCAAAATCATAGATATGAAAATATAGCATATTAATATTAATTAATACCATAACCGTGTACCTTGAATAGTTGAAGAATCCGTTGAGACTTGAGAGAATTAGGTTTTGAGAGATGCTTCTGCCGCCTTACGGATGGAGCGTTCTTCCGTTTTTAGTGTGTCTAACCTAATGGGATAACTAGATTATATACTCATCGGTGGAGGCTGGGACCTCTCAAATGGGCCGACTAATAAGAACGGTCCAACCATCACGGTCCGTTCAGAATAAGCCTAATATAAATAACATTCAATATTTCATTTATATTTTAATAATTAATAAAAGTAAATCCAAAATATTCTACATTGAAAGATAAATTTTAGTTTGCCCTACGCGGAAGTGATGCGACTGATATATACAAAATCTAACATGTCTATATGATAACTTGAGCTTTTGGGTTGAATATGGGATTTGGGACGTATATTGACTAGTAATAGTGTTAGGCGCATTGAACTTGCTTGGTCAAGTATGAATGTTTGTGCATCTTGGTTGAGAGAACTAGACGTTCTCTTTGTTAAAACCACAACTAGTATGTAAGTCTATATGCAGGGTCTCTGGCTAATATTTCAGGTAACTTCTAGGATGCGTTTACCTAATGAGTACTGGTACACCTAGCCCTATATTTTGTCATGGGTATCAAAGAGTTCTCTTTTTTTTTAATTTTTTCATTGTTGTGATTTTTATGTGAACAGGTACCCGGTTCAGGCGGGTGATGTCATTTGGATGGCGCCATTCGTCCCACAATGGTAAGCTACATCAAACTACATTGTTCCCTCCTTCTTAATTATGTTACATTACATGTTTATTCCATACCATTTTGCAACAAACGGACTAATACATTTGGTGCTGTCTTCAGGTATGCTGCACTGGGGAAAACTCCGACACGGTATCTTCTGTACAAAGACGTGAACAGAAGCCCATTATAATTGTGATTTTGATTGATGTTAGATAAATGTCGCGAATGGTATTAGCCACCACCTTATTTAATAATTTAAATAAAAGAAGACTTGTTGCTGTATATATTTATTAGCTCCCGTATGGTTAGGTCGTATCATACCAACACTAATGCATTGAATCTCATCATATGGTTAATTTCAGTATTTGTTAACTTCAATTCCATTTCAGTATTGAACAAATACCATTGAATTGTCTTTAGCTTTGAACCTTTGATTTTCAACACCAAGTTGAGTTTTGAAATTATCCAGAAAAAGCATATAGAAATCATGAATCAATTCTCACACGTTTAGGGTATATGACGATTTTTAGCACATTTTTTCTGCAAAAGTCTCCCAACCTTGAATCTTGAAATACATACATTTCAAGTTTAATTACATTGTGTCAAAATCGACTTTCAGTGAAAATAACAGCGCTGCGATAAGATCAAATTGTAAACTACTCAGCCATACAAGTTTTTTTTTAAAAAAAAAATATGTCATCAACCAATTATTATAAAAACTTACACTTTTGAAAGCATCTCTGCCAGTATGGTAATAATTAAATTAATCAGGAATTCCATTTAAAAGTTTCCAAGAGGTTCTAGTTCTAGTTATACACAACCTTTACTTTAGGGTGTGAGTTGTTTAATACCGCTGAACCAAAATATTTCCTTTCCAAAGAAGGTCTTAAGCCTACATGTGTCTACATTTAGCTTGCTGATGTCAATGTTTTTAAAAACCAGACCGAATCAGTTGGTTCAACCTAAACAAAGAACTACCCAACTTGCCTGTAGGTTTGATTATTTGAATCTTGAGTTGCTGCTCAATAGAGGGATTCATTAAACCATTGCCTCTTTTCTTAGGGTTAATTATGCCTGTGAAGATTATTGGTAAGAAAAATCTAGTTTGTTTATGTACAGCTCTGAATGCATCATGAAGCATTACTAGGTTGAAAAGAGACAATTGGGAAACATTAGGGAGACAATGTAAGGGTGAAGAAACTGTAGGGAAAACCAGCTGCTTCATGTAGCTTATAGTCAAAGTTACAGTTATCTAAAAAGCAGAGGTTGTGAAGGCAGTGATGTAAAATCCTCATTATTATTATTTAGGATCGTGTGGTATAAAGCTCAAGACTCCAAGAGCACCTTAATACTTATAAAATTGTGCTCTGACAATGGGAACACAAAATTTGGAATCTCCTTTACCCTATCTTTGGTTTTGTGATGATATTATAATCAATAACACTATCATTAAAAGATGTTTAATCTTTCTCTAAGGTCCAAACAAAGGCATTTGGAATTTGGATTAGAATAACTAACATGTGGTATATGAGCTTCCGCGTGACTCAATAGAGAATTTATGTGAATGAATTTTGAAATGGCCCCACCCTTTGTTAGTGTTATGATTGGTAGTAACAAAGGATTAGAGAAAAAAATCATAATATTGATCAACATTGCCTGCTTTTCTGCTGGAAAGTATTTCATCTTTTACATATACTTTGTGACTATTCAAAGTTATCAAATCCTGCGTTTAATATCAAAAAAATGCTTAAGTTTTAGTTCTTTATTGGTCTCCAAATTCGATTCTAGTGAATTTCTTCTCTGTGATTCTCTGGCTTGTAGCCAATTATCATTCTCCTAAGATATTAGATTAAGATGCATACCATACCATAAGGTCATTCTAGCATATTTTCACAACTAATTTTCTGGCCACATAATCTCTCAATTGTTAATTCAAGATACTTGATCGAGTAGGCTTTAGCTTTTGCAAATAGCCAAATACTTGACTCCGTTGAAGCACAATGTGGCCCCACAATGTACGGCTCCATCAGTGGCCTATACTATAGGGATATGCAAAAAAATCTCATGGTCTAACTAGGCTTCTTAGGATAATGATTGTTGTATGTTTAGTGCAAGTTGTATTGTTTGTAACCACCAATCCGGCCATCAGAAATTGATCAAGTGTTCCATGGTCACATTATACACTAAAAAAAAGTTAAAATGTAGAATTACTTTTTGAAAGAAAAATGCTAACAAATGTCTCTGAAACACTAGTTAAGGAAATAAATATGATAATGATAGTATTAGATTGAAAGTAATTCTATAGCATAGGCTACAAATCCTTGAAAGTGTGAAAAATGTTCTTGAAATAACTAAGAACAAAAGATAGAATTAAATTTACATGCAATTTTATCCCTCTCATCAATCATTCTATTTTTATCTTCTTAAAAAGTATCCTAAAAGCACTTGTTAGCATAAAAGATTGTATTTTCATCTCACTCATACAAGGCTACAACAAATACTCTCCAAGAAAATGTGAGGGATTCCCATATGTTTCCCTACCTCCTTTCACTCCAAAGTCCCCCCTTCTCTCTATCTCCAACAAAGTCTCTTTACAAGTGAGAAAGATAAATATATATTTACAACTAGATTTTATTTAGGGATTTGTTAGGATACCTCCATATTTTTTATGAATGAGTGTTTTAGCAACATGTATCTTAGGATGTATTTACCAACTTTTTAGTTATCACATGTTAAAATACTCCTTCTAAAAATAAGTGGATGTATCCTGACAAATCCCTTTTAATATATGGATCAAGATTACTTAGGAATATGCGTAGGGTGTATATATCTATATATGTCTCAAATGTGTTAGGAGAATGTACTATTCTAATTAGTGATCAACATTGGAATTTGGAACTAATAATTGTGTAGGAATTAGAGTAGGGTGTATATATATGTTGATGCGCAAACTTGATCCGCACCCAAAAATTGCCTATATATAGGTATCCATAATGTTTTTTTTATATCAATTAATCATCCTTGAATTTCGGCTTTTAATTGTAATAAGTTTAGTGGAAATGAAGTTATAATCATTTCCAAAGAAATGTGCATTCCTTATAGTTTTTTTTTGAAAGAATGTGCATTCCTTATAGTTAAATACCAGAATTCGAATATCACTGTCACGTGAACGGAGTTATTCCAAAACGCAATGAGCACATGAAGAAAAATAATATTGGTTTTGCTTGGATGAATATGTGCCAAAATGGATATTTATCTAAGTTCTTGTTGGCGTGAAAAGTTTCCTTCTGATAAATGAACTCGATAGACAAATTTACTTAATTTTCAAATGCATTACACTTCTTTATATACTTTCAAAATAGAGGAATGTTAGCAACTGTCATTTTTCAACACTCTCTTCAGTACTCACTTATTTATTAGATGAAATCAATGTATGTTCCCACCACTTTGTGTGAGTTCAATTTTCAAAGTGTAGACCCACAATGATTTAAACCAATAAGAGAATGAGTATTTGAGAGTGTGATCAAAAGAAAGTGTTGCTAACATTACTCTTCAAAATATTGTCAAAACATACAAAGTCAAAGATAGTATTTTTCAAACGTCGTCAAAAGATAGTATTTTCATCTCACTCCTAAAAAAAATACTCTCCAAGAAAATCCGAGGGATTTCCTTATTTCCCGTCCCCCTTTCCCTCCAAAGTCCTCCCCCTCTTTTATATATAATAGTGTAACTAATTATTTATTATGGTCTCCAAATGTGCATTTCATGTTAAACATGAGTCCAACCGTTGAAAGAGTTTAAGATGTTTAGGGTTTGAGGTTCAAAGTTCGATGGAAGGAATGACATATAGATGATATTATTAATGAATACCATGAAGTTTTATTAAACCAATTAATGTTTTTTTCCCGCGGTTAAACATATCAAATATCTCTACTTCTTTTATCATCTGAGCTGAACTTATGTGACTTTTTTTAAAGATGAAATGATATAGCCATATTCACATATTAATTATATATATGTGAGAAAAGCACTATAACTATATATATTTTTTTGACATAAAAAAAAGCAATACATATAGGGTGTGGAGTTTTGGTTACACTTTTTAAATAATGTAATTAGTGGTTAAATTGCAACGAGGGAGAACGAGTGGAAGCAGATACAACCTTTAGCTTTCATTTTATTTATAAAATGCAGGTCATCCAAAATTTGCATTGACCTCACCCCTCGCCACTCTTCACCGACCTAGGGGTTATGTTATGACTTTTAAAGAATTTAAGCTTTCTTTGCCATATATCCAGTTCTCATATCATATGGTCATTTCATGTGTGGAAGATGCTTTGCTTTTGTTTATTTATATCATTAAAAGAGACAATACAATACAATACAATAATTAAAAAGGAGTCCCCTAATAAAAAAAAAAGGTTAAAAAGGAGTCAATAAAAACATAGAAGAAAATTTAAAAAACAATAGCATGGAATCAACGCGAATAATCCAAGCTACAAAATAATGTCCTGTTAATTTACTATTTTTTTCTCTCAAACTTTTATCAGATTCGATGGGTACCCTTGTTAACTTGGTTAATCACTTTGGTCATATAATGTACGTCTCCTATGTGCCTGTAATTAAACAGCACAATAAATTACTGTGTTTTGTCTATAAAAATTGATTTTCTAATCATATTTGACAAGTCACAAGGAGGGAACTCAAGGGAGGATTAAGACTCTTGGGCCGAGTGCTTTTTGGGGATTGACCTGAGTTCAAGAACAAGATAAAAGATCAGGTACACAGAGAATATTATGACTCTCGTGTTAAGTTCTTCTTGTGAGGTTCTTGAGTGAGAGATGACCCACCAACAAGAGGGAGATCATGAAGGCCTTTGGTGAGGTTCTTATATTGAAAATCATATTGTAAACACTTTTGGTAGTTAGGCATCATTAAGGAAAAGATTCAAACTCTCTCTAATGAGTTATTGAGTGAAAATCTCTGAGGGTTAATAGAGTAAACAAGAGAAATTAAAGACTACTCTTGGTGAACAATTGAGGATGATTTCTTGGTCACATGTGCAACTCTCATGATAGGAAATGAATTGATAAAAATTAGGGTTTGTTCATGTTGAACACTCGAAGTTAGTTTTTGTAACTCTTTTGTATTTCTTGTGAAGATGAATTGATAGTGAGAATATCAGAACCATCCTTTCCGTCAAACTTAGGTCAATTTCGACTAAACTGAGTAAACAATCTTGGTGTTTGTCTCTACACATTATTCACAACACCACCTATAGAAATATCTTAATTTGTATAATTAATATAGTTGTAATCCGCCAACTTTTTGAAAGACATATTATTTTCTCAACTATCTTAAAAACATAACATTGATATTTGATGGGTTCAAATGCAAGTCGTTTGTCTCACATTTATTATAATTAAATAGAGTGAATATTGAATATATAAGAGAGATATGACCTAAATGTAGTGTCTCATTTACTTTCGATCCTATAATACGTTGGTCCACTATTGATCTTGATGCTCTCTCAAAATTTTAAATAAGTGGTATCAGAAATATAATTCGGTATAGCGGGGGAGCAAGGTTAAGAGTCTAATATCTAATCCACATATACAGTGCGAGAGACACACTTCAGAGAAATATTGTTAGATTCAAGTGTGAGTGGTTAGTCTCCACATGAATATAAATGGACAAAATGTTGTATATATGTATAAGAGAAATGACCTATAAACCTAATACTTTAGGATTTTGGATGGAGACAAGGTGTTTCCCTCAGTCCCTCTCGTGCCCTCTTAGAGCATTTAACATTGGCTTGTTTTTTTTCTTCTTTTCAATGCTATTTTCTTGCGAAGAACTTCAACAACGGTTACCTACAAGTTTGAACATGCATGTGGTTTTTCTAATTTTTATTTATTTATAAATCTTTTGCATGTCTCAACTCTCAAATATTGTGAAACTTCTTAGTTCTTCCATCAGTTTAACTTTAACCATTCCTAGCAACCGAATCCAGAGAGATATCATTATTTGAAGGAAAAGCTGGTTTTAGATCCATTAAACATGATCAAATAGCAATATTTGATTGCCAAATAGACTATTTCACATTATCTTGTTTTATACTAGCATATTAATATATGACCCTTGTGAATCATCATGATGTCAAGTTGGACAAAGGTTTTCATCTAATTAGACCACCACTAACAAAATGAAGGATAATCCAATTGGTTCTAAATCATGTATTATTTTTTTAAAGAAATAACGGTAATTTGTGGATTAATTATTGACCGTGGTCTAATGATATTGGTTTGAGACTTGAGAGTGTGATTCTCTTCAATGACTTAGGTTCGATCTTATCTTTTTGGTTGTTGAAGGAAACAAGAGGTTTAACTTTGCGAGTGAGACTAGGTCTATAGATATGTATCCAAGTATAAATTAATAAATAATGAATCACACTCTCCATCTATTTAATAGCGTAGGATGTCTGTCTATCTACTTTTCTACTACAATTAATCATATATAGAAAAATATATTTATTGAAAGAAGAGAGAGTAATAAATAGTTAATGATATAAATGAAAAGTAACATTAATACTTCATTGATATTGTAAAACGACATACTATAATTTATGACAATTTTTTTTCTTTCCAAAACGACATATAATTTAGGATGGAGGGAGTAGTTCATACACTAAATTGAATTTAAACTATTTTTAAATTATCAAGTTAGTCGCTTGGTTCTTTTAAAAGTAGGAAAGAGAATGATAGTTCAAGGACTATCTTGATCAATTAAAAATAATTTAAAAAATTAATGTATTTAGTTATATTAACTTATATGTTGATTAATTTTTGCTTATATTTTGGAATAGAGAGATGATAATTGTATAATTTATGAACTAAATTGAGGAAGCATCGTTGAGGGACAAATAGATAATATATTTTATTTATTTTCAAGGTGGCTTTCGGTGCCATCGTTATTATACTTTTCTACTCTGAAAAAGGTAAAGCACAAGATAACCTTACTTGACTTGTGTAAATAAAAAATCTAACTGTTAACTGCCATAACGGATTCCAATTATCTTAATTACTTTTTATAAAGTTACTCTCTTGCAGTTCTATTGGCATAGAATCACAGACTGGACCCACCAAAACTCAAGAAAAGCATCAAGCATTATGCTATAATACAATGAATTCAAGAGCAGTGTTGTCTTATTACTAGACTTTCGATAGTTGCTAAAAAAAAAAGACTTTCGATAATGTATATACTCTATTGAGTAATTGAGTAATAAAATTAAATTATTATACATAGAAAGGGTGCATTCATGTAAATCATATCAAATCTAAATATTACAGGTGAAGAATTGGATATAGATTCTAAGATACTTGCAAGGATATCAATTTTCAATGCATTACCAAAGGGTTTGATTCAGTTGGAAATAAAAACTAAATATTTATTATATCGGGTGCATTACCAAGAAGAAAATGAAGATATAGTTGTATATATAATTGCAAATTGTGTGAACATATTAAGTTTTAAATTGTTAGATTTTGTGTTGGAAGACCGCCGCATATACTTGAACAAAAAGAAAATGAAGATAATATGATGATGATTGCACATAAATTCGAAAGTATGTGTGAACAAATTAAGCTTTAGCTTCGATTTGCTTATATAAATTTATGTTAATCAGATGCAAATGAACATACTTGTGAATTCTCTTTAGAAAACTTTGGAATCCTTGACATAAATTGCACAATCACATCAAGTATATCAATCAATGATAGTTTACTTAATAAAATTCTTTCAATTAGTCTCACACATTAGAGAAAAGAAGAAATGACTTCGAAATATTTGGAATCCTTGACATGATATGCACATCACATCACATGTATCGATCAATGATAGTTTACAAAATAAAATTCTTTCAATTAGTCTCACGCAATAGAAGAAAGAAGAAATGAATTCGAAATATTTCCGGCTGAATTTTGTTTCATGAAATTATGAACTTTGTACTTTATTTATGCCTCAAATATATCTCCATTTATAGAAAAAAATTATATCAATTTGTGAAGTGTTGCAAATCTTGAGAGAGTTTATGCAATTTCGAATGGTTAGGTATATGTTCGTATTGTCTCACAATCCTTCATCAAGTTGTACTGAGTTCAATTCTCAACCAACACCTTTCATTTCTGGTCCGTTAATTAATTAAATAAATACCCCTTTTTAGAAATTTGTAGATAATCTTATATTTAAGGACATCGTTTTTTTTTTTTTGAAAATAATTAGGGACGGAGGGAGTAACTAACATAAGAGGTCTGAAAAAAAGGTATCGAACCCACGGCCTCACCTTGTTGCCCAATTTAATCAAAGGCAAGCACAAACCACTAGGCCACACAATACCAAAAAAATTGATTATCCATCGTTATATAACTGTTCAATCGATGCTACTTTTCAAATTATATATTTTGGAAATATCTCCAACAATCCTCTATTTTTAAAATATATCTAAATCAATTATTTCGGAAATTTCATGGTTTCACATGATGATATGTTACAATTTTAATTAGGCTTAATTGCACTTCTCCCCTTATCTTTTGCTAATTGTGCGATTTTACACCCCCTCTTTTTTTTAGCGATTTTGCACCCCATCTGTAACATCCCAAACGACTTTAAGCATTGTCGACTGACCCTACAAACCAATCTTTTCAGCATGTTTTGTCCTCACTCACACACTTACCGGGAAACTTCTCGGTAGGTCACCCATCCAAAGTCTACTCTAAATCAAGCACGCTTAACTGTGGAGTTCTTATGGAATGTGCTGCCAAAAAAACGATGCATCTTGTTGATATAGGTAGTACCAAACAATTCTTATAAGCCTTCCTTCAACCATGTAGTCCCATACCTACACGGCCTCAGGATCCCTCTCATTCCGATGTGATTCGGTTCCTCTAGAAGC
>Ga0315913_1001940_pt1 | contig 23676 bp, 14 predicted proteins | sample MpolsnodulesMG_FD_207736 | JGI IMG/M metagenome (GOLD analysis project Ga0315913, IMG submission 207736) | Medicago polymorpha root nodule microbial communities from Los Angeles, California, United States - small nodules | ecosystem: Host-associated > Plants > Roots > Nodule | place: USA...
TAATACTTCAATGTTAGGGTTAGTTACTAGTTCAAATTTGATACAAGTTTATATTTTTTGGGAATTGGTTGGAATGTGTTCTTATCTATTAATAGGTTTTTGGGGCCCCCACTTAAAGCCAGAGCAAAGACCAATCCCACTGCCCCCTTGTGGGGCCCATTTAAAGCCAGAGCAAAGTTCTGTATACTCCAAGATCCAAGTCAACCACTAGGCAAACCCCAAATAGGTTGTTTCCCTTTGTTATGTAGTTTTTGTTCTGATGTATGCATCTTTCATTCACATCTCTTAAATTAAATCAGAAAATTGAAAACAAAATGAGATAAATGGTTAAATATTATAGGATGTATAATGTCTTAGGCTAAGACGATTAGACTATTAGCAAAATCAAAGTACTTTGATGAAAATCCTTCTAAATAGTAGGATTAAAATTTATATGAAATCATTACTTAGTCTCACAATTTGATTCTCTCAAATTTAAACTATGTGCAATTTTGGCCTCTTAATTTTTATTTTTTTGAGGGATTTTGATTCTCTCAAATTTAAACTAAGTGCAATTTTGGCCTCTTAATTTTATTTTTTTTTGAGAGATTTTAGTCAATTTACTTTTCAATTGTTTAAATCTAAGGGAAAAGGATATAGTTATGGGTTTCATTTTTTATTATTATTTTTGAAAAGGCAAAATAGTTGAGTTTAATTTTCTGTTCCTTGTATTTGTGTGTTTCGTGGGTTTGTGGTTTTACTTTCATTTGCCTTTTTTTTTTTTTTGCTAAGCCTTTGTTTTTTTTAAGGGGAAGAAACATTGGTAACGCGTAGTTCAGCCTATACCTAAACAAAGTCTAATTAAGAATTATTCTACCCAAAAATTACACTTAGATTTCTTCACAATAATTCGTCCTTTAATGAATCTTATGAAACACTTGAAATCAATTATGGTTTATCCTTGCATGATGTTTTAGTTTGTTTTTAGCACACCTTATGCTCAGAATACATTTAATTAATAAATCTTTTGGCATTTTCAGTAAAGAACAAATTTTCAATTGTTTTCGTTTAAGGTCATGCCAAGTGCCAAGTGATGTTTCTCAACACCAGTTAAAGAAACAAAGGGAAACAACTAGTATAATTAGATTTTTTTACAAACTTGTGTAATTAAATACATAAAAGCATAGAAAATGTTGTTTTAATACAAAACTTATCTTTTATGTTTCCTTAACTAGTGTATGAGCACTAGTTAGCATGACTCGTAAATAATTTAATATATCTACTATAATAATAAAATATTAAAGTTCGATTCTCCTCGATGTCAATTTAGATGAACAAATTTAGCTTCTTAATAAAAAAACTTTCATCGAAATTTCTTAATTAAGCACATAACATTCATAATGGAAGTGGTGCAAATATTTATTGGTGTTTTACATATACAATAAAAAATATTTAATCAAAAAACTACATTAATGTTTATATTTTGAAAATATTCTTGTTTTCAAAATATTACCATATCGATACATAAAAGCACATAAAATTTGCAACGGATGTAGTGCAAATGTTTAACAGCTTTTTCATTTAAAATAAAAAATTATTTAATCGAAAAACTATATTAATGTTCATACTTTGAAAATAGTTACGAGTTTGCAAATTATTATCATATCGATTTTCTCATATCAATACATAAAATTTTCCTTCCACCTATATAAAGACATAAAATTCACAACGATTATGGTGAAAATATTTAACGGTGTTTTGAATCTATATCTATATTATATATAAAGAAAACAACCTCCTTCAGCTCTTTTGGGCTGTCTTTTCTCTTTTCAAAAATGCCCTCAATTTTAAATACAAATAACACATGTAACAAATAGATAAGAATAAATTTAAATATTAAAAAAATTGTAACAAACACAATATGACTATATACATGTCTATTTTTTCCCTTTATCATTTAAAAGTGTAACAAACTAGATGAATATATTTATACTTACTTTTTCATTATCTCAATTGATGAATTGATGATGACTTGTTGATTGTATGGATGTAAGTATTTGATAATACAATGTTGGTGAAAAGCATAATTGGTGATGATTATTATGTTGATGTATATATGTTGGTGAATATGCATTGTTGAGTCCTTACTTGAAGTCCATGCATTCATAGTCGTTTTAAGGTGAATTGAAGAATGTAATTGGTGATGTTTATTACATAGTTTCTACATAACATAATTGGTTATGTTTATTATGTTGGTGGATTCATAAACTGTAATATTATCTTTGGAATCCTATGGTACCACATGCATCTAGATGAGTCTAGAACATTGCATGTATTTAATAATTGGTGAGTTGAGTCTTATGTAAATCGGTGTATATGTGCATTATTGGACTTTGTCTATAGTAGTGAATAATTGAACAGACTCTAATTGTATACATTCTTTGACTGTGCTTGTTACTTGTTGGCTTACGTTGATATTGAATTTATTAATCATGTGAAATTGAATTATGTTAATTATTTTGTTTGATTATATTTAATTGTGAAACGTAAACTAACTTCAGTGGTCGTTTGGTTGACCGCCTACCTTATTCTTATGGATGGGTAGACAGCGTGTAGGACTAGTTTGCTTAGCTTTGGTGAGTTGCTTGAGGATAGCTTGGATGCTACCTCGTTTCCTATTTTTGGCGTCTTAGACTTAGAGCTCTGATTAAAGGTCGGTCTTTGAATGTTATCTTTATTATAACTATTGAGGATTTATTTGAGATTATGTATTGATGATGATACATGTAGTATGTGACATGGCTATTTGGAGACTTATATTATTATGGATGACTGTTGAGACGAATTATTTAAATGTTGATGTATTGATGTTTTATTCCGCTGCGATGTTTTGAGAAAATTATTTATGCATGTTTGGTAAATTATTGGCGAAGCAACATCTAAATTCTATATATGATTGTATCATTAGCGCAATTTATCTCTTTTAGAGTTTAAGATGTTATAAACAACACTGTTCATAATTTTTAAACTTTAGGGCAATAAAAAGAGAAAAAAGACGTTAAATAAAAAATATTTGATAGAAACACTACATTAATGTTCATATTTTGAAAATAGTCATGAACTTTCAAAATTTTATCATATCGGTACATAAAAATTTGATTTCGTAAATGTAACCAAATAAAATTCATAACGGACGTGGTGCACATATATATTTAATAGAAGCACATAAGTTTGCAACGTGTATGGTGCAAATATTTAATGGTGTTTTTTATTTAAAATAAAAAAGTATATAGTCGGAAAAACTACATTAATGTTCATATTTAGAAAATAATCATGAGTTTTTAAAATATTATCAATTTATTTTCTTCTATTAGTGCGTAAAAAATTTCTTCCGCGTATCTAAGTACATAAAACAAGCCAAGGAAGCTAGGTACCTTCATTAGCCAAACAATGTGTGCCTTGAAACTACTCAAAAAGTTTGACATGCATGATTTCAAGTGCATCTCTACACCTATGGCCTCAACTCTTTCAATCGACATGGATGAACACGGCATTGATGTTGACGTTAAGAGGTACATGTTGAAATAAACCCTAATAGCCAATTTGTATTTATTAGGTTTATCTATGTATCATGACTATAGTATATATTTTTAGGAATATATAAAATGTGGCATTTCTTTATTGATTTTTGTTATTTTTCAAAATAATAAAGTCTCTAGAATAATTAGTCCATTTAATGGAACATTAAGTATGACTTAATCGTGAGACTTCATTAAACTAAAGGACATTATTCTTAAAGTATCTGTAGTCAAAATCCTTACTATGAACTGAAATAGTTGTAAAACATAAAGACTATTATGTGGGTAGACTAATGATCACATCTCACGCATCATGGATAAAGAGTTATCAAGTCTTCACATATGTATAAAAATTAGAAGTAATATTTATACTAGATTAACCCACCACCATGAGAATACTACATATTGAGTTATGTTCAGTGTCATAAGATATTCTCATTGGGATACTTAATAGTTGTGTTGCTCAATCATGTCATATTTGTAGACTTATGATTCAGAGTCAGAGTTAATCATAATTGGGTTCTTATTGTTCTTTATATGTATATCTACCCCATCATACTTCTCAACAACAATCATTTTGAAGGTGTTATCTTAAGAATTCAAGTAATGCATGAGTACATGAATAAGTTTTGTGAAGTGAAAAAATTCACAAACACTTATACATGATGAGACAAAAACAGTTACATAAGAGTATCAAGAATCTTATAGGAAATTAATCATATTATGAATTTGGATATGTTTTCTTACTCATTTAAAAAAATTAATTGCATAATCAACTCCATGAGGTTAGTGTAGGGATAAAAAAAAAAGATTTTGAATTCAAGAGGTCATGAGTTTAAACTCATCCAGTGTTTTGGAGGAAGGTACATAAATTCAAATAATTTGTAAATACAATTTAAATCCGAATGTCTTTCTTGATAAGAGCATCATTGCTCACCAAACGAAAGTACTATTACTAACGAGAATCGTTTAATACCAAACTTGATTGATGAGCAATTGAATACTGAAGAAAGCACATGGAAGAGACATTCCATGAGTCGGCATAACATGATGAAGCTTTGTACAAAAATTAGTTTGACCCCTCAAGTCAAGTGTTTGGGCACTGCAGTGGAATACAAATTGCAAAGTTTCGAATTGAGGGGAACTCACAATTCCGAAAATATTAAAGAAGTCATTAATCAAATATTATGTATCTCCTACCTAGTAATAATATTGATGTTGTGTCATTTTTAGGTAAACATGGGCACGTGAAGTACCTCGTCCTCCCTTACCACATTGTCTCTGTCAAAGGTGCATCATGTTTAAAAAATTAGGCAAATTTCCAAAATTATTATTCTCCTTATAGTTATTATATTTTTGAATTGTTGCGACGATAAACATTTCGGGGATCTATATTGTCCTTCATAATTGTATAGTAGCAAGATTGAAAGTTTTGAAATTCTGTTTGTGGAAGTACAAAGGGAGTTTCACATTTTGGGTCCTTAGTAAAACTAGTATATATATGTCTCAGTTATTTTATAATTGATGTTAGTACTTAATAAATAGGTTTAATTTCACTTCCAGCCCCCCAAGTTCTACTATTATGCAAATGCCACCGTCCAAGTTTAAAATGAGCAATTTTGACATCAAGTTTACCTTCTTTTGATGTTATTAGTCCTCTATGTATATTTTGACTTGTTTTAACAAACAAAACAAAAAAAAAAACACATACGATTAATTTTAATGATATAACATCTCCATATATTTACCATAGAAATTAACATATTTTTAAAAAGAAAGAAATCACGTGAGCATTATACTAGATCATCCTTCTTTGACATCAAACCTTATTCCTTTTCTTTTCACTCTCATACTCTCACCTTTACTCTCTAGTAACACAAAAATCACAACCAATACGAAAACCTGCAAAGAAAAAAGCACACCACAAACCTGAAATCTTGGAATTGTGAGTCCCCCCTGATTCTCTACTAAATCTATGACAAATGGCCGAGTCAAAGACACTTTTGCATGATCAATATATATTTACCACTCATAATTAAACCATGTACGTGCATATACGCCACGAGTTGTGTTATTAGAACACATACAATTGACACAACTACAACATATTATCGAAATTTCTTTTTTCTGAGTTTGAGTTGAAAAACCATCTGAAATGATTAAAAGTAACTAAAAACAACTATAGACTAATTGTAAAAATTATAACTATTGAGTAATTATTACTAGACTCTTTGGGAAAAAATTGTATAACATATAATCCAGCCCAAATACATCAAGAGATCATTTCGGTTTAATGTTTGTATTAGATCAATCGTTTTAGTTTTTTTAGTTTAAATTGACCTTTTATGTCCGTGATAGTGTACACTGTTACTATTCTCATGAGTCTCTATTTAAAAAAAAAAAAAAATCATATGTGGCCATTAATTTACTATATAAATATCTCATGCACAATCTTTGCTCAACTCCAAGTAACAATTCATCCACTGATGGTAACAATCCCTAATTAGAAGTCTTACTATGAACTGAAATAGTTGTAAGACATAAAGACTATTATGTGGGTATACTGATGCACGAAATTGATAATTGCATCAAATCATAACAAGTAATAAAGTGGTAAGTTTATCGTTCTCCACAGGGACTGTCATTCAACTTAGCAAGTATTAAAACTTAATTGAAAGAGTGACATTAAATGAGTTATGAATAGAGTTGCAGGGTTAATTGCTTTGCCCGATGCAAGATTAAGTTTGTGATTCAGATTATTAACGACAGTTAGAGAATCCTTGAATCCCCCCTTCATCTTTGTTTGAATTAACTTGGAAAACAATCAGTTATGTGGTGTCTACTCATGATTTATTGAAACTAAAATTTAAAAACTTCATTAAAACATCTTACTGCAACGTATGTTCCGAGTTAACCTAGTTATACTATGGCGCTCCCTAAAGAAAAATATAAAACTAGTTAAAAAACCAAGTTTACAATTGTTGCATAAGACAAGAAAGGAGTAAACTAACTTGATTTGGAAGATGTATTGTATCAAAACTGCCTTGTGGCACAAAATCCATCATTCAGTCAAGTGCGATATTGTTAAGTATAATAATGAGTTATAGTGTTGTGATGTGGGATGTTGAATAAATGGATATTAATATAAGATGTTAAATACTCTAAAGATAATAAACCCACAACATTATATATCATCCAACATGCATAAAGTGGTAAGCTTCAAACCATAAGTCCTTCATTAAACACAGAAGTCTAACAATTAATTATGTGACATATATGAACTATTAGTAATGTGACATACATGATCAAAATTGTGAGGCCAACATTGCATCAATAAAATAAGTCTTACACAATATAGCATACCATTTCATCTAAACACATTCTACCTTGGTTGATAATAACAACAACATACTATACATTCTATGTTTGAATACAAGTTGGAATTTATGAACTTCATTGAGATTTTGGGATACTTAACAGTTGTGTTGCTCAATCATGTCATATTTGTTGACTTAAAATTCAGAGTCAGAGCTAATCATAATTGAGTTCTTATTGTTATTTATATGTATATCTACCTCATCATACTTCTCAACAACAATCATTTCGAAGGTGTTATCTTCGACATTCAAGTAATGTATGAGTGCTTGAATAAGTTTTGTGAAGTGAAAAAAATTAAAAAACACTTATACATGATGTCATGTAACAATCAGAATCAGAGATATATAAGTCAATCATATCTAATCCCCCACTTGGATGGTTTAACCAACCACATTCATCTGCATTAATTCATAACTCCAAGCCTTGTAAAATGTTGAACACATTTCAATTCTATCATATTAATATATAATATAAATGCATATTTAGTTCAGTCGTATCACTCATATAAGTAGAATCTATTTTAAATATATTCAACACTTCATTAAGTTAAACTAACTAATAATGTTTTATAATTTGAAAATTATAATCATATCAACATTTTCAATACCATATGGAAGTAAATTACAGTTTGGAATGACTTATGATTTTTCTTTGATTTTGTGCCTCCTGCCCATCTGAAAAACAAATGTTGTTATTGATCAAATCTTGTACAAATCCTTACTAAATGATGTAAGTTATGAGGGACATCTACATTAAGTTGAGTTTGTTGACTATTGTGTAGATTTTGTGACCAAAATCAACATGTTAATGCATCCATATCATACAATCATATTGCAACACTTATGAATCATTTACCAATGAACCAATAATGATGAAACCAACTGTAATACTAGACAAATGCTAGTCTTATTATTATCAGGAATAACTGCTTCATTCAATGTATTACATTAATCATATCTTCACAATTTAGATTAACTTATATAAAGAAGGAAGCATATTTTGGTTAAATTGATTATTAGTTGTTGTACTTAGTTTGGAACATATGTAGCTGAATCAATTAGGTAATTTAACCACACATAATTAATGTGTTAGCTTGGGATCTTCAACTCATAAAAGGGGCTACAATTGTCCTAAAATTACAACTCTTAATCTTGAATCATTAATCTATGCTACAAACTGAGAACAACTCATTGCTTCATTTCATAATAACACACCTCTAAACACAGTTAACCTATTTCAGTTAACTCAACTTAGCCACAACTCTTAATATTGAATCATTAATCTATGTTGGAAACTGACAATAATTCATTTCTTCATTTCATAACAACACATTCCCAACTCACCTGCAACTTAAGATGTTAATCCCTAATGCAATTAACCTATTTCAAATAACTCAACCTAGCCATAATTCTTAATCTTGAATCATTAGTCTATGTTACAAACTGACAACAACCCATTGCTTCATTTCATATGAACACACTCTCAACTCACCTGCAACTCAAGCTGATGTTAATCCCTACACAATCAACCTACTTCAAATAACTCAACCTGATGTTAATTCCTAACACAATCAACATAGTTCAAATAACTTAACCTGATGTTAATTCTAAAACAATCATACCAAATCAATTATTTTAAATCGAAAGCATGAGCTAAATAGACAAACAAAGTTTACCTTTGTGAAACTTCAGCCATTGAAAGATACGAGCTGAGAACAACGTCGAAGGGAAAACTGCAGTTTCAAATTTTGATAAAGACATGATTAATTGTTGAAGGAAGAACCAACAAAATTAAATTTTGAGATTTAGAATTGAAGCAATTGATTAATGACACAATTAATAGTTCTTATATTTTATATATTTTATTGACCATTTGCTGAAAATCCTAATAAAATGAAAATGTTTAAAAAAAACTGACTGGAAAGACAAAAAAAGAGTTAATCCTGACCATTTAATATTTTAATATTATATCTATGGCTGAAATCGGTTTGTAGAAACGTATCCATAGTGGACAATTTGATCAAAGTGGTCCATATTAGAATTCATTGCAAAGTACTACATAATCTTAGAGCATAATTATCCATGGTGTCTTTTGCCTCTTTTGATCCACATGTCATACTCTATGTTAGAGAAACATATATATTTGCTCAACCATTGGTATCCTTGTTTTGCATCGATGTCAAACTAAACCACAATAGCTTTTGTTATTTTTTAGAGAAATGATATTTGTACAACCACTTTATGACAACTTTCTCTCTTATACTCACATTATATTCTTATTCTCTCTCTATTTTTTGGACCAATGAGAAGAGAGAAAAGGAAAGTTGTCATCGAAGTTGTCACCAATAGTTGTACATATATCACTACTCTATTTTTTATTGTTTCACAAACACTTTTTGAAACAAAATGTCAATTACCTTTTTAAATTGTTATCGTTAGCACTTCTCCTTCAATTTTTTTTTGTTATGGTTGCGTTTATAATAGTAATTATTGAACTATTTTACTATTAAAATAACTATTTTTGTTGTTATAAGAGCTAGTTTTAACTGTTCAATTTTTCATTCACATTTGTTCTACATTTGAACTATTTATTTTATCTCTTTTTAATTATTTCTTCTATACATTTTATTTGCAAAATGAACCCTAGTCACCAAGATTTTGGGTTCAATTACATGCAAAATTTTGGCAATTCTCCATGTATCCCAAATGAATAAAATGTATATTTTGAAAATGCATCCATTATCCCAAATCTAAATTATAACACAAATTTTTAAAATTCTATTTCTATCCCAAATCCACAAAATAATCAATACCTTGGAAATTACCTATATCATACATCACACCCCCTATCAACAATTTTCTTCTCAATCAAATAGTCTCAATACGTCTCATGGGGTTTAAATGGGTAGTAGTGGTGTGCAATTAAATGATCAAGAGCTTGAAACACCACAAGTTTGCACTCAAGGTGGCTTGGAAACTATTAACCTTAATGAAGAAGTTGGAACTATGTTAGTTGTGAATAATTCGAAAGTAAGATTTCAACCAAAGAATGATGAACTTCTCATTCAATCATGGCTCAATATTTCAAAAGATCCAATTGTTGGGATTGATCAGAGAGGAGATAGTTTTTTGAAGAGGATTGGTGAAGCTTATAACAACTATAACGACAAGAATTTTCAAAAGAGGAAACCAACGACACTAAAAGGTCGATAACACAAAAAGATTAATCCATCTATTCAAAAGTTTTTTGGGTGCTACAAAGATGTCGTCACTCTAAAGAAAAGCGGTACCTCCGAGAGCGACATCATTTCAGCTGCAAAAGATATTTACTACCAAGACGAACATGAAAATTTCAGATTTGAGAATGCATGGAGATTATTGAAAGAGGAACCTAAGTGGCGTGCAGGTTCATTAGAACCTTCTGCAAAAAGAACAAAGAATTCAACTTCTGGAGCAAATTCGTCATCTTCTAACCCATCGACACCAACAAGTGAATACAATCCACGATTACGTCCACTCGATCAAAAGGCAGCCAAAAGGAAGGAAAAATAAAAGGTTGTGGAGAAGTCTACTCCTAAATTTGATGCTTTGAAAAATGACTTGACCAAAAAATTTGAAACACTAGCAGGGTTTGCGCGTGACTTTGCACGTATTGAGAGTGAAAAAGTTGAGATAAAGAGGAAAATAGTTGATGCAGAGCCGTAGAAGGCTGATAATGATAGGGAAAGGATGAAGATTAATGATTTAGAAATACTCTTGAAGGATACACCAAATATGAATCCAAGGCAACTAAAAGATTATGAATTTTTGTGTGAGGTGATTAGTGATAAATATGAACTTAAGTGATATTATTGTGTATGTTGACGTAATCCATTAGATATATATTATAATTTTTAGTACATGACTAGCCATTTCTATGTATGTTGGACTTTATTATGGACTTAAGTGATATTATTATGTATGTAGGATTTAATTATTATTTATGTTGGACTTATGTTATGTTTTATATTTTTCATATATGAATTATAAAAGAGAAGCTTCAAGAAACATGAGCACCATATTGCATCTGGTGTGTAGTATTTGAGACATGAATAGTATTTGTTATACATGAGCACTATAAGCAGAAACTAAATAAAATTAAATCTTGCAACCATATTATAGTATTTGAGACGTGAATTGTATATAAACCATATTACAGTATTTAAAATCATTAATTTTAGTCAAACTAACTGTTATTCAAACTCGATTTTAGTCAAATTAACTGTTATTCAAACTCAATCTTAGTCAAACAAGTCGTTATTCAAACTAGCTGTTACTCAAACTAGTTGTTTTTCATATCCCTATAAATGTTATAACATGTATAACAAACCTCACAATCATTTCCAACTTCTTCCCTTCACCAAAAAAAAAAAATCATTCTCAATTTCTCTCTTTATTCACATTCAGTATCAAACTTCTCTTCAAATGGATCCTTCCAATCCATCCCATATTGCAAAAATGTTCATGGATTATATGAATGACGACATAGATGAAGAATTTGTGAGGCTTTACTTTGAAAGTAATTTGCAAGGATATTTTGCGAGCTCAAGTAGGCCTAGACTCCAAAGAAGGAACATAGAGAGGAATCATAAAAATGGACATAAGCAATTATTTAATGATTATTTTTCAGAAGCTCCAGTTTATACGGATGAGCAATTCCGTCAAAGGTATCGAATGCATAAACCTGTCCTCCTTCACATAGTTGAAGCTCTTGGTCAAACATGATGAATATTTTTAGCCGAGGGTTGACACAAGTGGTAGATCAAGTATTTCACCCCTACAAAAATGCATTGATGTTATTCGTATGTTCGCGTATGGAACAACTGCTGATAGTGTGGATGAATATTTGAGAATTGGTGAAACCACGACACTAAAATGTGTTGATAAGTTTGTAAAAGGGTGTAATAAGTGTATTCGGGCCACAATATTTGCGAAAGCCAACCACTGAAGACATCGAACACTTGCTGCAGATGGGGGAGGCTCGTGGTTTTCCAGGTATGTTAGGGAGTATTGATTGTATGCATTGTGAATGGAAAAATAATTCCCAGTTGCATTGAAAGGGCAGTATGTTCGAGGTGATCATGGTAAACCCATTGTTATACTTGAAGCAGTTGCTTCACAACACTTATGGATTTGGCACACATTCTTTGGGGTATTCGGTTCAAACAACGTTATTGATGCCTACACAGTTTTACTTTATATGTTTTTGATGATGTTCTTTAGCTTAGTTTATCGTTTTGATAATTGCCTTATGTTTTCATTTATGTCTTGTGAAAAAGTGTCATTGTTCATCTTTTGGCATGTTGAATCGATTCATCACACATTGAATCGAATATCTAAGTCTCTAACTTCAGATGCATCGATTCACAACTCCTTGAATCGTATCACGTATGAATCGATTCTTTTCAGTTTGAATCCTTTCACAAAACTCTCTAACTTGCACTGAATCGATTCATCTGCAAGTTGAATCATATCATTCTTCATCCTGGGCTCACTTGAATCAATTCACTTATGCACTGAATTGTTTCATCCTTTATGCATTCTTGGGTTGTCTTTTGCTGTATGAATCGATTCACTCATTTAGTGAATCGATTCACCCTGTTGATTTTGTGCAAATTTTTTGTCTTGTCACTCCTCTCTCTATATATAGTCTCTTCTTCATAACTCTCAAATCATTGAATCATTTGCAACAATTCACTCTAGGTCTCAAAAACTCATTGCACATATATTCTTCAAGATTAAACACTTTTTCTTAGAATCACTTTGTTCTTTGAGTCACATTGATTTGCTAGGGTGCTAGTAAGGATTGTAAGTTGGTTCTTTCAAGGAAATTGATTGGGCTTAATCAAGGTTCTAAAGTGAAGTGAATAATCTCATTCCATCTCCAAAGGACATGGGGGTCTTTCTAACCATTCTTGAAGTCGAAGGGGATTCGCTTACCGAACGTAGCATCGAAGGCTCGAGTAAAGAGTTCGAAGGGGTGCACGGGTATTCAAGGATTTGAAGATTCAAGGAGCACCAAATTCAAAGGTTATTTGAAATTTGGGGGAGTGTTTGCATAGGGGTTGAAGAATTAGGTTTAATTTCAAGGAACTCTTGTAAACACATTGTATTCAACATTTATTACATAGTGGATGACCTTGGTGAAGGCGTACTTCATCAAGAATAGATGACGTAGCTCTAGCGAGGACGAGAAAGAGCGAACTACTATAAAAATATCGGTGTTATCTCTCTTTCCCTATCCTCTTTACTTTTCATTATTGCATGTGATTAATTGAATAATTGTTAGGTTAATTGCTTTTATTTATCTAAGTAGTTTTTCATCAAAAGTTAATCTAATTCGTTGAATTAGGTTTTTACAACTTTGCTTAGATCAATTGAGTGCAAGTTCTATCCAATTATTCAATTTCATATGCATTGTATTTTCAATTGATAGCTTAGTAATTTTGTTCATATAAGTTTGGTTTGGAATTGTCTAAAAGTTTTGTATATTGTTCAAGGTTTATTGAATATTCAATTTCATATGCATTGTGTTTTCAATTCATAGCTTAGTAATTTTATTCATATAAGTTTGGTTCGGAATTGTCTAAAAGTTTTGTATAATGTTCAAGGTTTATTAAAGTTTGATTGTATATAAGATTTGTATCGTGAATCTCTCAATTCTAGATTAAATCTTATTGCACATAGATTTATATTTTTGTATATTGTTGTGATTGTTCGAGCATTTGTGAAAAGCCCAACATGGGTTATTATCTATCAAATGTCATTTATATTGAATGGACCACATTTGTGAAAAACGTCTCAATGCCACAAGGAGATAAGAGAAAATTGTTTGCCCAACATCAAGAAGGCTCAAGGAAGGATATAGAACGAGCATTTGAAGTTCTCCAATCGCGATTTGCGATCATACATAATTCAGCTCGATCTTGGCACCTCGACTCACTAAAGTATATAATGGATACATGCATCATATTGCACAACATGATTGTTGAAGATGAACGTGCCACATATGGTGACAACTTTGGTTATTCTAATGATCATCTAGGCAATGATCCAACTGCACCACCAGACGATTGTAATAGTGATTTTCAAGAGTTTCTACGTAGAAGACACCATGTTCGCAATAAGCAAATTCATTGACACCTTCAACAAGACTTAATAGAACATATATGGGAACATTTTGGGCATGAGAATAACCACAACTAAAAATTATTTTAAACGTTTATTATATTTTGCGCTAGTAGTTTATTTTAACATCAATGATTTTTTATTGTATTTTCTTATAACTTATTTGTGTCATTTAGTGTGTTTTTTTACAAAATGTCGTGTATTGTGCTATTTAATATTTTTCTTATATTTTTTATTTTCTTTTAAATATATGTTGTTTTCTTTTTAACGTGTTCTGATATAATTAAATTAATTTGTTTGAATTATACATATTAATGTAAAATATAAATTTATAGTATATTTTGAATTTAGTGTTTAGAGTTTTTGATGAGTGGTATGAATATTTGAAATATATGATTGAGTGGTTTAAATAATTAAGAAGTATGAAGTTATATAATGTATTGGATGGGGTCCATTTATACCACCCATGTGAGTGCAAGGATGTGGATCGTGGTCGTGCCTATGAATTCGGAGGCTCGGTTCTGTTAGTAAAGATAGACCCCCTAATAAAAAACACACCAGCTTTTTTTTAAAAGAGAAAAAAAGTCTATAATTAGAGTATTAAGGATATTTAGAACTCAAATCCATAAATTAAGCCTAAATTGAGGCTCTTGACTACTAAGAATTGAACCCAAGACAATTACAATGCAAGCACCCTTGTCTACCACTAAGCCATCTCAATACTTCTAATATGCTTGCGAGTTATTATTTTATATAGGAATTTTCCATATATTATACATATTAAAAAAATATTTTGGGCCTCACAATTTGGAGGCTCAACTCGATACAGTTGTTTGCACCCCTGAAGACCGGCCCTAATGTGAATACTCTTATTTCTCATTGTTTTCTCTTCTTTTCACTTTATTTTCTTTAGAAAGTAAAGAATGTAAGGACTAAATTGTCCCTATTTATTTTTTCTCTAGAAAGTAAAGAATGTTAGGGCTAAATTGTCCCTATTTATTTTTTTCAAGAAGTAAAAGAAAGGAAAAAGACTAAATCGGATCTTGTAATTATTTTCGAGAAATAAACTGAGTCTACGGTCTTAATTATTTGTTTCTGTTTGTCAGCTTTAATTTTGTATATTGGCGTATGGCTCTAGGACTGTGTTATCTTTTCTTGTGCTATAGACTAGTTTATGGTTAAATTTATTTATTTATTTTTACAAAAGTGATGCATGATGTGTCACCAAAATATCAATCCAAATAAAGGATTCAAAAGGAAGATTGGGAGACTAGGCCAAAACCAATCTCGAAAATTAACAAATTCAAAATTGCCCAACTTATTTCTAATAATCTCAGGCCTAATGATATCAGGGAAATCCTCTTACCAAATGAAACCGGTACAAAAGTTCCCCCCCTCTAAAAATGTGAGTTACAATGATATTCATTTGCCTAATCCTAACCAAATAGCTAAACCATATGTTTCTTTTGTACAAAGGAACTATAAAGTTTGATGTAAAAGCAAGCATGACTATTTTAGAATCTCTTTCTAACCAAAAATTGTTCCAACCTTTTGCTGAAGGAATTTCTATAACAGAAATTGTAGCACAAAATTCTGCCAAAATAGCGGAACCAGGGCCTTAATTATGACTTTTCAAAATAAAACTAATGAAGAAAAACAATTACAGAAATTAAAGAACCGAAGGAAAATGGTCATCTATACTATATATAAAGAAAACTACCCATTTTAGTACTTATGGGTTGGATTTTTTATTCCAAAAATACCCTCAATTTTCAATACAAATAACACATGTAACAAATATATAAGAATAAATTTAAATATTAAAACAAATGTAACAAACTATGAATATATATATATATATATATATATATATATATATATATATATATCTGTTTTTTTCCTTTATCATTTAAAAAGTCTAACAAACTAGATGAATATATTTTTACTTACTTTTTTTTTTTTGACAAAATTTTTACTTACTTTTTAATCATCCCAATTATCCGATTGAACAACTTTTTCTATAATAAAGATTGTTGTTGATGTCATTAAAAAAAATTAGATTATATTTTTTTGTTATATTGCTGATGTCATTGAAATAGATAATCATGATTAGTTTAGTTTGTTATAACTTGAAAACAACAAACATTTATATTTTTAGTTTTAATCAATTTTTTTTTATAAAAAAAACAATGTTCATAATTTTCAAATGTTAGCACAATAAATAGAGTAAAAAGAAGCTAGTTAACATATAAAAATATTTGCAATATTTGAGATGTCAAAGATAAATAATGAGTACAGATTGACTTTTTATTATTACAATTGAATCTATTTTGAGGCTGAATTATCCTATTTTAGTTCATATTCTCTATGGAGATATACAACAACAATGACACCAATCCAATCAAATCATACTCTTGCTGTAATTCAATTTAGAATAAACCCTTTAACAATTATGATAATCCATTGCTCACTGAATGATTAAACATACTCTCATAATTTAAATCCGAAGTTCAATTCCATTTCTTCGAATACTAAGGTTCCCCTTTAGTCCTTACCTTAATAGACATGATTGTGAGAATAAGGGATTCAACAACACATAGCATGAATGCTTAATAGGAATTCAATCAAAAGTAATTCAATAGTTAAAAGAAGCAAAGAATAATATATCCACTATCACCATGTATTAAGGGTTATGCCCTATTATAAAAACAAGAAATTTACTCAAACATATTAGAACATCAACCCATAAATAAAACTTAAAACATCCAAACAGGGATATAAGAGTTGGATAAAGAAAAGAAACATTTCCAATTTCTATAGTTGGGTATAAAAGTGGTCGATATTGCACCACCACGAGGAGAAGGTCACCACATAGATTTGTTTCTAAAGATAACTTGTGTATTACGTTATCGAATTAGTTAACCTTATATATTCTTAGTATTATATCGTTGCCATCTCACCATAGTTAATTAGTATGTTGTCATCTAATAGTATAAATATATGAATAGAAAGAACTCTCATATTCAATCACTTGAAGATCATTATCTCATTTAAGAAAATTAAAACAATCAAAAGTAATTGTGATATGTCCACGACAATGGCGTCATTTGATGAATGTGATTTGCGGTATTAAAGTATAATTATCATCTATAGCGATTTGGTAATTGAACCATTTATATATTTTGATTATTAACAGTCGGGGTTATATGCAGATGGTTGGTTGTTTCAGTGACAAATGGTAAAAGAGGTTGAAATCATTGGATGTAAAGTTGTGCTAGGATTAAGCTTCAAGAGAAGGAAAACTATCTACACAAATGGTGCAAAAAAAATTGCAGTAAAAAAAAAATACACAAAGGGTGCAAAAAGTAAAAATAAAGATGAAAATGGGAAAATATATTTATAGATAAAAGTGAGTAGCATACATTGTTCGTTTCAATAGCCAGTAAGATGTAATATCATGTGGAGGTGGATGTGTTATCTAATAAGTTTAGTTTTACGTAGCAAAAATGAACTTATTTGCATGAAGTTATATTTATAGATAAAAGTGAATTGCATACATTGTTCGTTTCAACTGTCAGTAAGATGTACTATCATGCAGGGTCGGATGTGCTATCTAGTAAGTGTAGTTTATGGCAGGGAAATGAACTTAGCTTATTTGCATGGAGTTTGATTCTACTATTTATAGTTTAGAAAATAAACTAACTTCAAAGAGACATGAGTTTCATGTGACTTCTAACTTCTTTGAAGTCTTCTTCTGCAAGTAAAGAACCAAACCAAAAATAAATTAAATGTAACAGATATTAGGATGTTGTGAGGTAAGATTACAAATGACAACATGAGAGAGAGAGGGAGAGGGAGAGAGAGAGAGAGATATGAAGTTACACCTATATTATAAAACATGGTAGAAACTATATATGCTTAGGTGTTTGGGCATGTAGAAAGAATACATGTAGTTGTAGTTAGGAGAATTAACAAAATAGATGTGAGTCAAATCATTAAAGGTAGATGAAGACCAGATAAACTATAAGAGAAAATATAAAGAAAGATCTAAAGATTTATTGGTTGGGTAAAAATATAGTTTTTAACATAACTATATGGCTAGTTTAATTCATAAAGCCCTCTTACTTTGTGGAATAAAGTTTGGATGTTGTTGGTGTACTTTATTCAATATGAATCTCAATCTGGTCTTTATAAATCTTTCAAATTTTACATATCCGTCCATTTATTTTAATTTTTTTTCAAATTGAAACCTACATTTTTTAATTTTGCAAATCAATCCCCATTTTTCATATTTTGAAATTGGTCTCCCAACTTTTTAAAATTTCGTAAACATACCAAGAAAGTTTAAAAATTGGTATATAACGTTTTATATAAAATTCTAATTTTTATAGTTAAAGAAAAAAGAAAACAAAAACCAAGGACATGACTCTAATCCATGAAAGAACCAAAAAAAAATAAAAAATATCACCTCAAATTAAGCAAGTTGTCTACCATGTTGCGCGTAGTTTGTAACTGAGCTTTCTTTTGCATTTTTATTTGTCTTTGAGATTATTAATGTAAAATGTTCTTCATTTGCAGTATAACAATTTTACAAATGTTATGTGGATGCATCTTTTTCCAACTCTCAACAAAGTTGGCATCAGTGTTTGCATAAGAGATGATGAGGGACGTTTTCTCCTTGCAAAGGCAGAATGGTTTACACTGATTGTTGACGTTGATGTGGGGAAGCGATGGGGCTCTTGACTGCTATGCAATGGGTTAAAGATTCACAACTGCTGAATGTGGATTTTGAGATGGATTCCAAAATTGTGGTAGATAGTGTTTATGGAGGAAGCAACAGTGTCTCAAATTATATGGCCATTATCAATGATTGTAGACACATGTTAACAACTAATTTAACGAACTCGGACTTGAAGTTCATTCGGAGACAAACAAACAATGTTGCTCATAACTTGACTAAGAAAGCTCCGTCTAATCCTAATTTCCATATTTACTCTAACATTTCATCTTGTATTGTTGATATTTTAATAAATGAAATATTGTTGTTTTCTCTAGCCTACTAATCCTTCCAAACATGCTGCAATATCTATAAGTTGTGAGCAACATTTGGATTTAAATTATTGTCGGCAACAATAACATTTGAATATGTCATACCACTCAAAAATTTGAGTATAGTTCTTCTTTGTCACAACATCACTTAAAAAACCAACAACACATATTAGAACATTTTCAAATTGGTCTCTATAACTTCTCAATTACACAAAATTGCAAATTAATCCCTAAATTTGAAAAATTTGTTTATCAGTATGTATTTTTCATATTTTGACATTGGTTTATCAGCTTTTAAAAATTTCATAAAAATAGCTCAACAAAGTTTAAGAATGAAGTCGTCATAAAAAAAAAGTTTAAGAATGAAGAACTTTGATACTCTATTCAAACAAACAAACAAAAAAATAGAAATGAAGAAAATCACTCAATATAAACATTCAAATTTTTCATCAATTATCAATTACCTCAAAACTGACTCTAAAGTTTAACTTCATCCAAATTAACTCTAAAGTTTAATAAAGAAAGACTTGTCGAATTAGGACGGTGTAAAAATTCCAAAAGACACTTTGGAAAATTAGGTTAAACTTCGTTTTATTGGGCAAAGATGCATATGTTCACCATGACAAAAACCAACATGGACTAGGACATGAAAGTAAAGCCAACATTTTCCGCAATTTTTCTTGGTGATATATGAATCTACCCCACCATAATAAGTTATTTAATTCTGAAATTCACTTTTACATAAAAAGCGTTTATTGGGTGGTGGACATTTCATTAATGCAAGCTTAGTGGATTCCTTTAAATAAATAAAATGATTACGTTACACGAGGGGAATATATTTGTTTTATAATGGCCATTCACGGACAGGATTATTTTATTATAGAGTTCATAATTATTGGATTAAGAGAGGGGGTCCATTAAAATTGGACTTTCGCTTAAGAATGTTGCATTTCAAAAAAGTTTTCGTCAAAAAAAAAATGTTGTATTCAAGTTGATGAATATATTCAAATTAAATAATCAAGGATTAGCAACTAAGACACGTGATTCCACGTGAAGTGGGTCCTCTTGTTATGCGCTCTAGGATCCTTTGGGCACTAATTAAAGTTGAATTCAATTTTATAGTGTTTGTAGAATTTTTTTTAAACTCCGTACCGATTCAAAGACAGACTAATTCGGAGGGACTAATCCTACCATTCATTTGTAGGGGCCCCATTCTAAGCCAGAACAAAGTTCTGTATGGACTTGTCCATCGAAATTGACATCAAAGAGAGTCAAACCTAAAACTTTGAGAGAAGCAAACTCCAAGATCTCAAGTCAACCATTAGCCAAACCCTTTGGGGTTTGGTACAATTTTAAATGAACTAGGTAAAGTTTTGGCAAGCTTGATGTCCTGGCTATAGGATAATTTTTTTTTTACTTTCTTCTTTTGATGTAATGTTTGTTTAATCACTCTTTTTTTGTGAACTTTAGTTTAATCACATGAACTTTTGGATAAGTACATATATAATGAGTTTCATAAATGTACGTGTTAAGATGTTTTATTAATTATGTCAAAAAAGGAATGTTTCATTAATAATTTTAATAAAGTGCTGAGATAAAATATCATTATGGATTTCCATCATCAACAACACAAAAATATTTATATATTGACCACACGACTTAATTAGCTAATTGTCTTATGATTTACATACGCACATGATTCATGTTTTTGTTATATAAAATTCACAAAATTTTGGATCATTGACCAATTAATTTAAGAGGCTAACATAATGAGTTAGTTCCAATATTTTATGTAAATCTTGGAGTATTTTCTCTATTATTCATTTATTTTTTAATATTTCCTCTATTATGAGTAACATCTAGATAGATATGTGAAATATTAGTTGGATGTTTTGTAGAAATACTAGATGCAATATTTAAATGTGGAAGAACACATAAGAAATAACAGTTTGAATTGTGTTAGTCAGACTTGACTATTTTGAATTATTTTTAATTTCAGTCTTTTCTTTCTTCTACAATAGTACCTTTGAATGCAATAAAGTATTAAGTATATTTATACTAGTTAACTCAAAGAGAATGCTACCTCTAATCCCTTCATCTAGTGAAAGATTTACCTTGGCAACTACAAACAAATTTTCCATTATCCTCAAATAGTACACAAGTAATTCTTAACTTTTTTTTTTAAATAAGTATTCTTAACTTTGTCTCTTCAATTTTGTGTTTAAATTTTATCAGGTCTACCGGTAAATTCTAGTCTTCTCAATTTTTGGGAACCAAACAATATTGAGGAAGTGAGTACTATATATATGCATCTCTAGGAAATTTGCTCAACAAAATGTTGTTGCTACTAGGGGGAGTTTACAAAAGTTTAAATTTGTGACTAGTACATAAAGTCGTTTCTAGGATTATAAATCTCAATCAGAGAGGATATTATAATTTCTAATCTATATCAATCAAAGTTTATAACTCTCTTAGAGAGAATATAAAATGTTTATTGAATATTTTTTAATCATAAAGCTAGGTTTTGACGGATATCAATATAATAAATCTTCATCAAGATAGAATAAATAGTAAGAAGCTCCTCATTCAGAAAGAAGAGATAACTAGTGGCTCTACCATTCTCAGAGACTGAAAGTTTAGAAAAGTTCAAGATCACCTCAACTGAGTGAAGAACTTTAAAGAGAGACTTCCAATCAATAATATTAAAGGCTTTGGTTATGTTAATATGACAAGCTAGATTGTTCACATAAATTCTTTTTGGAAGACTTTAATAGCTTCATACCTCAAACGAATACAATTGGAGATTTGTCTACCTTGAATGAAACCTCTATAATTAGGAGAGATAATATTTAATTAATAGAATTCTCTCATGTCTATTTCATTAAGATGTAATGTGTATTTATACAATGATGTTGTATTGGGCCTCAAATATCTCTAATTTGAGCATCAAGTATCTTGGACATCAAGTATCTTTAACTTGGTCCTCAATTATCTCTAAATAATATACAATATACTAATAATTTATACAATGAATATTTTATATTCTAATACACCCCGTAGTCGAAACTGGAGGTTGTCAAATGTTGAGACTATCTCTGAAATCATCAAATAGTTGCAGCGGAAGGCCCTTGGTAAATATGTCAGCTATTTGATAACGGGACGGAAAGACACGTACTTGAACTTTAGCAACCTTGTCATGCACGAAGTGAATATCCATTTCAATATGTTTTGTGTGTTAATGTTGGATGAGATTTCTTGACAAATAAACAACGTTGACGTTGTCACAGTAGACTAGAGTAGCTTTTGTGATCAGACACTGAAGTTCTAATAGTAAGTTTCAAAGCCAACATAATTCAGCAACAACATTAGCAGCACCCGGATACTCTGCTTCAGCACTAGAACATGATAAGATTGGTTGTCTTTTTGTTGACCAAGACACCAAATTATCCCCAATATAGACACAATACCCAGAAGTGGATCTTCTAGTTAGGGGTGTTCAAATCCAAACCGATCCAAAATAAAGCCGCAAACCGATCAAAAAAACCGAAAACCACAAAAACCCGAATATTTTTGGATATGCTTGGATGTTGTTTTGGAAAAACCGCTATGATCAGATCGGGTTTCGGATTGCCTTTTCAAAACCGAATCGAACCGTAAAAGTAAATTTTTATACTTATTTATTATTTTATTAGTATTATATATTGCATTAATATATTGCTTATTGGTATTTAATCTTATATCTTGCATTAATTTAATCTATATTATTACTACTTCATCTATTTCAAATATAATCAATCATTTTCATTGGGTAATGTTAACTTTTTTAATAAATTTGTGTCATATTTTGTATGAAAACTATTATTTTAATGTGTATGAGTAATATTAATATTAATAAAAAAAATTACATGTTACACTTTAGATATCCAAAAATCGATCCAAATTAAACTGCATATATTTGGATCGGATCGGTTCGGATTTTTTTAACACAATCATCCAAACCGAACCGAACCGAACTGCACATGATTTTTATTTTGGATCGGTTGATTTTTTTACCTCAAAACCAATCCAAACCGAACCGCGAACACCCCTACTTCTAGTATCTGGACACCCTCCCCAGTCCGCATCAGTATAAGTGGTGAGTGTATTAACTAGGGAAGGAGATATATGCAGCGTCATGGATGTATGTGATGACAGTTTGTCATTCCACAATTTTGGAGCATAGGATGAGGTTCATTCGACATTGGCTAAAACGTGTCACGATGGCTATTTCGTGCACAAGGAAAGAAATAAATGCAAGAGAAAATATGATCAAAAAGAGCAAAACAGGAGGTGTCAAGAAGCAATGGATTTAAGAATTTATATGGCCTTATATTTGATCCAAGAAAAGAAAGAAAAACGTGACATTCTTGGGGAGAAAGAAAGAAACTAGGTTACATGAACCTATATAAAAGGAAGCAAGGCACATCACAAAAGGGTTTTTTTTTTGGCACATAACAAATTCACGTTTTGGCACAAACAAGAGCTAG
>Ga0315913_1001941_pt1 | contig 23675 bp, 14 predicted proteins | sample MpolsnodulesMG_FD_207736 | JGI IMG/M metagenome (GOLD analysis project Ga0315913, IMG submission 207736) | Medicago polymorpha root nodule microbial communities from Los Angeles, California, United States - small nodules | ecosystem: Host-associated > Plants > Roots > Nodule | place: USA...
GCTACAAACAACTATTCCTCAAACATCATACTATAATAATCTCTGTCATTCATAACAACATAACATATTTTCAATTCCATTTCATTTTTACTTTTTCTTCTTGAGTCTCAACCTTTGACTACTGTTTCATTAACACACCCTTCTCTATTATTTTCCTTATATTTCTCATGCTATTCTTCCCTTGTTGACCTTTTCATGCATCAGATAACAACTTATCTCCAATGTATGTCACTCCTCGTGCATCCATCTATCTGCTCTTCCCTACACATTCCAACTCCCACTTAAGACTCCATTGTGAGTGTTTGAAACTTGTATATTTGAGTCTTAGGTTATAATGAAGATTTCAACACTTCTTGTAGTAGTTTTGCTCCTTCTGTGTTTTATTTCAATGCCACTACTAGTCCTTGGTCAAGAAAACTTGGACAAAGATACAACTTTGGGAGTGCTTTTGGAAGTGAAGAAATCTTTTCTCCAAGACCTACAACATGTTTTGAGTGATTGGTCAGAAAACAACACAGATTATTGTAGTTGGAAAGGTGTTTCATGTGGTTTGAACTCTTTGGTTGATGACTCTGAGCATGTGGTTGGACTCAACCTGTCTGACTCGTCACTTACCGGGTCAATTTCACCTTCACTCGGTCATTTGAAAGACTTGCTCCACCTTGATCTCTCCTCCAATAGTCTCACGGGTCCCATTCCAACAAATCTCTCTAACCTTGTCTCATTGGAAACTTTGCTTCTCTTTTCTAACCAACTCAGTGGTTCTGTTCCTCCTGAGTTTGGCTCGCTCACGAGTCTCCGAGTTATGCGGCTCGGAGACAATGCATTAACTGGTATGATTCCTGCATCTCTTGGGAATTTGGTTAACTTGGTCAGTCTTGGATTAGCTTCATGTGAACTCACTGGGCCCATTCCACCTGAATTCGGTCAACTCAGTCTCATGGAGAACCTTGTTCTGCAAGACAACGAGTTGATCGGTCTAATTCCATCCGAGTTAGGGAACTGCTCAAGCCTAACTGTCTTCACTGCTTCTAACAACAAGCTCAATGGCTCAATTCCAAGTGAACTAGCTCAGCTCAAGAATCTACAGCTTCTCAACCTTGGTAACAATAGTCTAACAGGAGAGATTCCAAGTCAACTTGGTGATATGAGTGAACTCGTTTACCTCAATTTCATGGGGAACCAGCTTGAAGGTGCAATTCCACCATCTCTAGCTCAACTAGATAATCTTCAAAATCTTGACTTGTCTATGAACAAGCTAAGTGGAGGAATTCCAGAGGAGTTTGGTAACATGGGTCAGCTTGGTTTCATGGTTCTGTCTGGTAACAACCTTAACAGTGTCATACCAAAAGCAATATGTTCCAATGCAACAAATTTGGAACATTTAATGCTATCAGAAAGTGGTCTTTTTGGTGAGATTCCAGCTGAATTGAGTCAGTGTCAGTCGTTGAAACAACTCGATTTGTCTAACAATTCACTCAATGGGTCTATACCTCTTGAGCTCTATGGATTGGTGGAGTTAACTGATCTATTGTTAAACAACAATAGTTTGGTTGGTTCCATCTCTCCTTTTATAGGGAACTTCAGCAGCTTGCAGACACTTTCTTTGTATCACAACAAATTGCAGGGTGATCTTCCAAGAGAGATTGGAATGCTTGGAAAGTTGGAAATTTTGTATCTTTATGATAATCAATTATCAGGGGCTATACCTATGGAGATTGGTAACTGTTCAAGCTTGCAAATGATTGATTTCTTTGGAAACAGTTTCAAGGGGGAAATTCCCATCACTATTGGAAGGCTAAAAGAGTTGAATTTCCTTCACCTTAGGCAGAACGAGCTTGTGGGTGAGATTCCTGCAACCTTGGGGAACTGTCATAAACTGAATATCCTGGATTTGGCTGATAATCAGCTCTCTGGCGCAATTCCTGCAACATTTGGATTCCTTGAGTCATTGCAGCAGCTCATGCTCTACAACAACTCTCTTGAAGGTAACCTTCCTCACCAATTGATAAATGTAGCAAACTTGACCAGGGTGAATCTTTCAAAGAATAGATTGAATGGTAGTATAGCTGCTTTGTGTAGGTCTAAATCGTTTCTTACTTTTGATGTTACCGATAATGAGTTTGACGGTGAAATTCCGCCTCAACTAGGAAACTCGCCCTCCCTTTATAGGATAAAATTAGGCAACAACAAATTTTCTGGTGAAATTCCGAGGACATTGGGAAAAATCCATGACCTGTCGGTGTTAGTTCTATCAGGAAATTCACTCACCGGACCAATACCAGCCGAGCTTTCTTTGTGCAATAAACTTGCTTACATTGATTTAAACAGTAATATTCTTTATGGACAAATACCATCATGGCTGGGAAAATTACCTCAGTTAGGAGAGCTTAAGCTCTCCTCCAACAATTTTTCCGGACCTCTTCCATTAGACCTATTCAAATGTTCCAATTTACTAGTTCTCTCTCTAAATGAAAACTCACTCAATGGAAGCCTCCCAGCTGATATTGGTGATCTTACATATCTTAATGTCCTTCGACTTGATCGTAATAAGTTCTCTGGACCAATACCTCCTGAGATAGGCAAGTTGAGCAAGCTTTATGAGCTGCAGCTCTCCAGGAATAGCTTTAATGGTGAGATCCCAAGTGAGATTGGAAAACTTCAAAATCTACAAATCATTGTAGACCTCAGTTACAATAATCTCTCCGGTGGCATACCAGATTCTCTAGGGACTATGTCAAAATTAGAAACACTTGATCTTTCCCACAATCAACTTACTGGAAAAATCCCTCCACAAGTGGGTGATATGAGCAGTTTGGAAAAGCTTGATCTCTCTTACAACAATCTTCAAGGGAAATTGGACAAGAAGTTCTCCCGGTGGCCAGATGAGGCATTTGAAGGAAACCTAAATCTTTGTGGAAGCCCTCTTGACCACTGTGACAGTGATGATACTTCTGGCGGTAAGCAGTCACGCCTAAGTGAGTCATCAGTGGTGATAATATCTGTCATTTCAACTTCAGCTGCAATTGCACTATTGATACTTTCAATAAGAATCTTCTGCAAAAACAAGCAAGAATTCTCAAGGGAAGACAGCAAAGTGACTTCTTATGTCTACTCTTCCTCTTCATCACAAGCACAGAGACGACCGTTGTTCCAGCTAAGAGCTGCTGGAAAAAGGGATTTCAATTGGGAAGATATCATGGATGCAACGAACAATCTAAATGATGACTTCATGATTGGTTCAGGAGGTTCAGGGAAAGTTTACAAAGCTGAATTGGCCAGTGGAGAGACAGTTGCTGTCAAGAAGATTTCATCAAAAGATGACTTTCTGTTAAACAAAAGTTTCTTAAGAGAAGTTAATACACTGGGGAGAATAAAGCATAGACATTTGGTGAAGCTCATAGGATTCTGTAGCAATAGAAACAAAGGAGCAAGTTCAAATTTATTGATCTATGAGTACATGGAGAATGGAAGTTTATGGGACTGGCTTCACAGGAAACCAAACATCGCGAGCAAAGTAAAGAAGAACCTTGATTGGGAGACAAGATTCAAAATTGCAGTGGGATTAGCTCAAGGAGTGGAGTACCTACATCACGATTGTGCACCAAAGATCATTCACAGAGACATCAAATCCAGCAATATATTGCTAGATTCCAAAATGGAAGCACACTTGGGAGATTTTGGACTGGCAAAAGCACTCATTGAAAGTTATGACTCAAATACTGAGTCAAATTCTTGTTTTGCTGGGTCTTATGGCTACATGGCTCCAGGTATTGATCAAAATGCTGACTTGAATTCATCTTGATTTGAAATTACTTTTAATTTAACTTTAACTAATGATAAACTTGTTTAAAACTGGCTTTTTCTTGCAGAGCATGCATTCTCCCTGCGGTCAACAGAAAAAAGTGATGTTTTCAGCATGGGAATAGTTCTTATGGAACTTGTTAGTGGTAAAATGCCAACAAGTGACTTTTTTGGAGCTGATATGGACATGGTGAGATGGATGGAGATGCATATTAATATGCACGGCTCTACCCGTGAGAAACTGATAGATCCTGAACTGAAACCTCTTTTACCCAGTGAAGAGTTTGCTGCATTCCAAGTGCTTGAGATAGCCTTGCAATGCACGAAAGCTACACCACAGGAGAGGCCATCGTCAAGGAAAATATGTGATCTTCTCCTCCATGTATTCAATAACAGAAGGATGGACTTTGAGAAGATGAAGTTGGATTATCACGAGTAAATTTATATACGAAGGGTTTAAAGAAATCCTAATACTACCAGACTCGTGTCCGTGATACTTTTTTTGCTCATTTATTGTTCTTTTTTCACATGTAGATTTGGTGTAAAGAAACAGTGACTTAATTGCTGTTGTGATGTAAATCTTACAATAGCAGTAATTGACAGCAGTTCCCGTTAACTTTCATTTTGGATTCTATAATACTTGCTATATGTCTTTCAAACATAAGATAATGAGTCATGCTAATATGTGTCCTAAGAGCACATGTCAAGGATTCCACAAATAGCAAATATTTTTTGAGAAAAATTAATTTTTAACTTTTTGATAAATAAATTGGCACAATTTTCAAGACAATTTTCACATTAATTTTTAACTTTTTGATAAATAAACATGTGCCCCCTAAGAATATAAAAATAAACATGTTGCCATTTGATAGTGTGTGGTGTTTATTTGTCCTAAACAATTCTGCTGACTTTCACAAAACTTGCTGGATCTTAAACCTTCTCAACCCCCAAGCATGGGAAAATAAATTTGAGTAAATGTGTAAAAGAAAATGTAGGAAAAAGAAACTTTAAAAAAAAAAAACAGATGAAATGAAACAAGTATTAAGCCCCACCATGTATGAATACCAAGTCATTAAGAGCACTGAAACTTTATCCATTGTTTTCACACCAAAAATCTCTTCGCAAGATAGTCTGGTATAACCTTTTTTAAAACATTAGGCAGATGCTAATGTGTACTGCTTTCACGACAATAAGGAAGTGTCTTTTTCCACTAGACTAGAAAGCAATGCAAATGCACAAAAAATTCATTTTCCAGAGAAGGAAAAACCATTCATTTTTGGGTAGTGGAAACAAACAGTATTCAACTTGAAAATTTTCAATCAATTCAATCACAATTTACTAAGACTCATGAGTGAATTTAAGATCATGGTAAGATTGATTTTTATACTTAACAGTTACGAATTCATTTATACAATAATTTAGCTAACATATTTACATATCAAGAAACACCCCACATACCACATTGCATCCTTGTGAAACTAATTTTAGGTTCTAATTAATATTTTACAAATGTTTGGTCAGCTGTTTCATTCACCAAAATTACCAAACTCATGGCATGCATTGCACACATTAGATAAGAGGTATTGATGTCACAGTTATCGTGATTATAAACCAAAAAATTTATCAGATTCATTCATAATTTTAATGAAGCCATAAGTTCATAACATCATCTAACACTTACACTCTTGCTTAAGCTTGTTGATAAAATAGCTTGATTAGCAGGATAAAGCACAACAGCTTTACAAACATAACAACAAGAAACCATAAAACAAAGGTAACACGTACAACGCATTACGTTATTATTTTCACCAACTGCTGCAATGCAATCCTTGAAAACATGCACTAATCGTCATCTCCATCTGCAATAAAACAATATAATAAATAAGCACGGTGATGAAAATAAATTAATAATCCAAAAAACACGACATCCAAAGCATTCAGCTATAGGAGCAGCCGAAAATCCATAAATATTTCATGCAAAGACACTTAGCTTGCTGACAGTGAACATGCTTCAGAAATTACTATAAAATACTAAAATGACAGGGAAAAAAAAATACTTAGAAAGCTAGAAGAGAATTATTAACAAATAAGACAATATGGCCACCAAAGACATTGTTAGTTACTATTCAATAACACATTAAGAACGCATGAAGGTAATAAAATTTCGTGTTAGAGTAGTCAGTTCTATGAGCTTCAGATAAATCACATTAATAAGTGGAACTAATCACGTAAGTTTCCCCGTGAATTACAACAAATTAAAAGTCCTGTCAATGCATTAAAATCAAAATCACAGTATTTGGGCAAAATTGTATTTGTAGCCCTTTAAGATGTTTTGATTGTACCAGATAGGTCCAATAAGTTTCTTTGTCCCACATAGGTCCTTTTAAGTTTTAAAATGTTTGCACCTTTAACCTTCTTTTGAGTTTCCATTAAAACTAAACCTATGTGGCTGTTGATGTTTATCATCCTCAATATAGTAACAAATTTTTTCATTAAGCAATCAGAAAACTCAGAAAAATGATATTCAACCCTTCTCCATTAACACTCCTCTTCATCTTCCACTCACAACACAACAATTATGATTAACCATCACTCAGACCGAAAAACTGAATAAATCATGTCATTTATGTGTTTCTAAAGGCTACACACTGTATTTATTTACATTTATAATAAACACAAATTAATGTACTCCCTCCGTTTCAAAATGAGTGAAGTTTTAGCCACAAAAAAAAAATTGTTTCAAAATGAATGTTACTTGCACTTTTCAATGTAGAATTATTATTTTATTTCCAATAGTGCCCTTTAATTAATTGAGCATACACTGCTTCCAAAGCATTCCACCAATAATAGATAAGGTTAGTTTAAGAAAATTGTGATGTCCTTTGACATCATTGTTACATTTCTTAATTTGTGTGTAAAAACCTTAAACGACACTCATTTTGAAGCAGAGGGAGTAATTGCTAACGCCAATGACCAATCCCGTTAGCAACTAGTTACAAAGGGCGTATTTAACAGGTGACTGATTACACCAAGGATGTGACTACTTCTAACAAATCCAAAAAAAACATCTACCATGGAAGTTGATGTTTCTCAGCAAATTCAAGACTAAGCAAAAACTCCAACCAAAAACCTATTATGATGCAGATAAACATAATCATCCAACAGAAAACTAAACTAAAACAATAATTAAAACAAACAAGATCTAGGTTTTGGGAACAAACTAAACTAAGGAAGGCAAAATGGGGGAATAGTGCCAACGATGCCACAAATATGAAAGAGCGATGATATTTGTACATCTATTTAATGACAACTTTGGTGACAACCTTGTTTCTCTCTCTTCTTATTGGTCAAAAACAATGGAGAGAGAAAAAGGGAGATAATAAGAACATTATGTAAGTAGGAGAGAGAAAGTTGTCAAAAAGTTATCACAAAATGGTTGTACAAATATCATTTCTCAATATGAAAATGGGGGTACAATGTTGCATTTTCGACCCAATTCTTCTAATAGTCTTTCTTATCTTGGTAGTAAAAAGGAAAAATTGGTTAATAAGAAGCCTGTTTTGTTTTGGCTGGAGAAAACAATTTTGGTTCATGGATGGAAGTGGGGAAAAAATTAGGTTTTATAGCAAAAGAAAAGGGACGAATATTTTGTTTTTTAATTAAAATAAAGAAATAAAATAGTGTCTACTCTTTGATCACATAAGCATATTATCAGGCCACTTCAGAGTCGTTTAATCCACATTAGACCCATAATGGCCACATGCGTATTTTTTTAACGGGAATTCTGAAAAATGGTAACTCCTAGTAACGGGACTTAAAGAAATCATTTGATACAGACAAATAATTTAAAGGACTGCAAAGACAATTTTGCCTAGTATCTACCTCAAGCTTAAAAGTGTATAGTGCACAAGCTTCACTAGAATGCTGAGTTCTAATCGATAATCCATCAGAAACAAACAAAATCTTTATTACCACGTTACCCACACCACTAACTTAAAACACCATACTCTTCTGCATAGCAAGTTAACAAGATACACAATTCTCTTCAATATGTGGTACTAATGCTTAGTACACTACCCCTCCTAAGTATTGGGTACATGAAGAGTATACAATATACATAGTCAATACGCTATTTGGGTTCGCATAACGTTCTAATATTCTAATTGTTAAACCTACCCAATTCTTTTTTTTTTTTTTCATCTTCTTTCAACACCTAAATTTCAAATGCCAGATAGTAATACCATTGCTTGATCCCACAAATAGATTCTCTTCCATAAGCTTATCTTCTGACATAAGTTTGGATTGATTTATTTGAGCTTATCTTCAGGTATAAGTATCGTTAGACTGTTTGAGAGAACATATGAAAACAGCTTATGACAGGTTTCATAAGTTTTTTTCAACTTATTTTCATAAGTTCTCCAATACAGCTTATGCAAGCTTATACATAAACGCTTATCATGCCATAAACTACAAATAAGTCGTTTATCCAAACAGGCCCTGATGCACAATCAACCAAACCCAATTCCAGTTTCCTCAAATCATACCCCCAATACGAATTTCTAAATCATCCTAATTACACCGTAATCACTCAAAATCAAAACTTTAACATCAAATAGCATAATAGTTAAACCAATTAAGAATATAAAAGCAGAAAAAGAGAGAAACGAACCAATGTAACGTCTTTCATTAGCGGCCTTAGCTTTCTCGAGCATCTTATCAAGATCTTGTTCAACTTGAGCCTCCCATTTAAGAAGCTGATTGACGGCCACAACGCCCAATCCCATTCCCAACACATGCTCCCACGGATCTAACACGATCGTAATTCGCAACAATCAAAGAAATGAAAGAGAAATTGAAAACGAAATTAACGAGAAATGAAGAGAAGATGATGATGAATTACGGCGCATGTAGGGAAGTTTCCGGAGTGCGTTGGAGTACATCTGGGTTCCCAAACCTAATAAGGCTCCGATCGCCGTCGCGCTTAGCACCATTTTTCTTCCTCTCTCTCACACTCCGTTCTAAACTATGTTGTTCTCAATCTCTCTACAAAAACTATTTTTTCTCTAATAATAGTTAAATAATTATATTCTTCAAAAATCAAAACATTTTTAACATGTTTAATTTTATTTTTTTTACACTGTTGTCAATAAATTAAACTCAATAAATATTATTGTAAAGTTTTTTTTAACAAAACAATCTCCTCAACACAAGATGTATCAAAAAGACTACAAAAAGTACAAACAGTCTATCACAGTAATAACAACAGTGTTAGTCGATGCCTAAACACATTAGGGGGCTCGACCACCACATGGAGTGCCATAAACAAAAGTAGCATTTTTAGCTTTCAACCACCACAATGAATAAGACTTGACTTTGGATGCATGTTGGGGCTATGTGTGGCTATAGCCCCACATGCACTTTTCATATTTTTTTGTATAATAAATAAAACACAAAAGATCATTATAGGCTTTAAGTTGAAGCAACGAAGATCATTATATGTTGAACAGAGATAATAAGGGCTTTTGAATGCATCGTCGTTCAACTATTTTCATGGCTTTTGTTTGTTATGCCCACAATTTTGATGGAAGGAGTAACTCTTAATTGGCCATTGAATTGTTTGTTTGTTATGCTCACAAAGTCATTGTTATGTTTTATAAGATGAAGAAATTTTAGCCTCACATGAACCAAATGTCTAGATCCGCCCCTGACTAGAACATTCATGATTCTTGAATAACCTACTATTGTGTTCGGTCCACAATACCCAAACACACAAGAGCCAAATAATTTGGAGAAAAGAGCGTCGCGCTTTCAATCCACCTATGTAATAGGTAAATTGAGTGAAGTGATCAGAAATAACCTGAGTATCGACCCCATCAAAACCAATCCACGCTCGCACCATCGGCCAAATGGATGCCAAAGATGGACATGTGAGTGAGAAAAAGATGTTGAGCATCTTCATCATGACCACACCCAGCTACACATAATTGCGCGTCTCCTGAAATGATACCACAGATCGCCAAATTTGATTTTGTTGGTAGTCTATCACGCAGTAGCCTCAATTATCATTGTAAAGTTATTTTATACATATGTGTAAAGTTTTTTTTTTTTTAAAGAATTCAATTACCATTCATGGTCGATGTATAACTATTTTATACATTCGTCCAATAATATGTTGTCACGTCGATATATGTATATGAAAACACGTAAATTTTGTTAAAATATGAGAGCATATAAATTGTTGTATTTATCAATTGATGTGACGATAAATCTTTGAAATATTTTTACATCGTTAGTGTATATTAATTAAACTATTTGCAGAACTAACTTTAAAATTAAGCATGATGATATAGTTTGATTGAATGTATATGTAAATAAGTTTTATATCATCTAGGTTCGAATAGGAGATACTAAAATATCAACATTTATCAATTAAAAGAAAATGTTTATAACATTGGTGTATTTAAGTTAAATTTTTCTTTGAAAATTTGACCACCCTCATAGTTCTTAGCGGGGAAAAAAAAGGCCGAGTCTTGTACTGTGTTCGGTGAACTTGATGTTATAGACCGTTTTACTAAAAATATTTTGACTTAATTCAATTTTTAGCTTCTATTTTATTAAATTTATGAAAATAGTCTGCTTTTATAAAATCAAACTTTTTTATCGTCTAATTTCAAATTTATTGTAATTTTGGTCTCAACTCATGTTTTTTTACCCTAAAATGGTGATCTTTTGTGCAAAAGAAATGGTGAATTTCAATGTTAAATGTGATATTTTGTCTTTCGGATCCAATATTGGGACAAAAAATTATCCATTTTTTTGCTAAAAATCATTTTTTTTAGAACAAAAAATATAGGTTGGACCAAAATTTCAACAAATGTGAAAATAGAGTGTCAAAAAGTAGCATTTACAATAATCTTATTTGAACTCTTTCAAAAAAAAAATCTTATTTGAAGTGCATAGGAAACTAAACATGGGTGCCTCTCGATCTAGTTTTAAACCTTAATTGCCATGTTGTATGAGTATAACATCTTTAAGCATTTGTTTAGAATTTGGGAACATCATGGTTCAATTCCACATATCATCATATATACAGTCTAATATAAGGAGCCAAAATTGACAATTATGAAAATGAAGAGAAATACATGGACAAAATTCTCATATATTTCACCTTGGGAAAAACACCAATTACATATGATACTTTTTTTTTGGGTGAATTATTTACAAATGATACATGTTATAGGAGGAGTCAAATTTTACAATTCTAGTAATATTCCAAACAATACAACTTTCTCCAAATCCATTCAGAGCTTAAACGAGTACTGGTTAGGGAATACAAAAGATGTTTGAAACTAAAAAAAAAGTTGATGAGTAGGAGAGAGGGTAAAACAAGAAATTAACATACTCTCTCAATTAGAAGGACTATAGTTAAATGTTTAATAGAAAGTGGTTAATTTTCTTCTTTTCAATTTACCGAAATTGAACCCTTAATCCTCTATATCTAGTCTTTGTTCATCATGTAAAGATTATGGGTTGGTATGTACTTTGACAACATCTAGTATTGCAACTTGGCAAATTGGACATTTTCCACTTTTCCATTGCAACTCATTGGCACAGTTGAGACATGCACACATGTGACCACATCTGTAAAAAATATAGACATTATGAGTACTATTGTGCTTACATGAAATAAATATATTGAACAAAATTATTAGTAGAAAAAAAAATTAAGTACCTATATAAAACCGAGTTTACTTTATTTTCATTGCAAATGCAGCACATGCCTTTCTTTGATGTCTTGTTGCTGGATTTCTTTGCTTTAACTGCAATCACGTTTCATATACAAAATGAGAGGGACATAGTGTTTTTGTTGAAAAGAGCAAATGAAAAAAAGTGAGATAAAATTTATGGTATACACCAAACACTGCTGTTGAGCAGAAATAATCACATACATTTGTGAACCTCTTGGTTTTGGGATTGTTGTAATTGCATCTGCATTTGTGTGTCTGTACAGTTTTTTATTGTTTTTCTTAGCTCAGACATCTCTTGAAAAAGTTGTTCCATTTGCCCTCGCAAACCGTATATAATTTCCATTTCCTATAAGCCATTGAAGTATAGTGTCATTGTATATGAAGAGAGATATAAACATGTACATAGTTAAATCTAGGTGTAAGAGCATAATGAAACTCACAATTGAACGTTGATTTGCGGATGGAGAGTTTTCTCTACTATCTTCATAGCAAGATTGAGATTGAGAAGGCAATGGTGAGGATACAAATGCAACTCTATCAGAATCATCTCCAATATCAGTGTCTCTATAACTCCATGTTGCTGAAGATGGTGTGTCTACTGATGATGAGGATTGACAATCACCAAGTTCATGATCTGAGCCACTACTGATGCTTTCATGTTCATGCTTCTCTACCTTCTCTTCATCCATTTCTTCCTCATTACTCCTCGCCTCTTTTTCCCTTGTGTCACGCAGGCGATGGTGATAAAATGCCATCAATTGTTTTTCATTTCCTTCTTCATCTTCCTCGTCGCATTGATTATTGACCAAGTGTGTTTGTGTTCTCACATGAGATTGCATTAATTTATCCATCTTTTCTCGAAAGTCGCTAGAAAGGACAGTTGAAACTGTTTTTCTGCAAACATAGTTTGGTTTATGCTCAATTAATTCAGTGAAATTACAAAGAAAACTTCATTGCATTACGCTCAACTCAGTATGCAACAATGTCATAATGTTTCTTATTCAATTGTTCATTTGTCATTTATACAATTGAGTTGTCTTGGATTAAACAATTGTTAGAGTATACAAGGAAAATGTGAAATATATTTAAACATCATATAAATACCTTTCAAGGAGTTTACGTCTCTCATCGTTGTCAGAAGCAAAGTCAAGCATTTCCTTATACCATTCTTGTCTGAGCTCTTCCCAGTAGCTTCTAGGCCGAGAAATAGGACTGGCCCAGTCATAACTTGCGCTAATTTCATCATAATTATAGTCACTGCACTCTTTCTCTTCTAACAACTCGTTGTAATAATTGGTTTCAATAGTATCATATAATTGTTGGTCTCTTGCCTCAACTTTATCAGTTATATCATTTACGTTTGAGTCAACCTTGGATGATGATTCCACAGGAATTTCTTTTGGACCATGATTTTGAGGGTCAAAACCATAAATTATATGAGCTTCTTCTTTGATATCTGCCCTAGTTTGAGAAACTACATTCAGTTTATTTTTCTTAGTGTGGATGTTAGTGACTATCTTGCTGCAAACATTCTCTTTGTTAAGTTGAATAGTAGTGTGAAATTTATTCAAATGTGTGGTATTGTTTACTGTCTCCCTGTCTATACTTCTCGGCTCGGATACTTCTATTAGGGATGAAGTTCTCTGTTCATCTTTTGTGTTAAATCTTTCCCTGCATTCAAATTAAAAAATTGAAGTCAAACATTTCAAAGTTCAAACACTAGTGGCAAGTGTTAGGTTATGAATCTAGCGATGTTTTTTCTTTTTGTTAAGCTCATCTAAATATTATTGCATCATTATATTCAAGTTTGTACAAAAACAACAAGATGCTAGTGTTTTTCTATGAGAAATTATCACACCTTAGTTGCATAATTACTGATCCTTGTTGTTTTTTGTTCCCCTCCGGTGTTGTTGGTTGTTTTTTGTTCCCTTCTGGTGTTATTGATTGTTTTTTGTTCCCTTCCGGTGTTGTTGATTTCAAGCGGGATGGATCAAAAGCTGCTACTCCACGTTGTAACAATCGAAGTCGAAGCAATGACTACATACACAATTTAATTCAAAGAAAATAAATCGCAATGCAAAAGTATAAACACGCTCCAGAACTATGCTAGCAACACACCCTTAACAAACTATTTTATTGGTCAAAACTCATACGAGCCCCAGTAAATTTATGTGAGGCCTACATGATTCATTTGAATTTCAACTAATAGAATAATGTGTGATGGGAAGAATGTGTTAGAGAACATGTTTCTAGCAACTCTGTCATATTAATTCACATAGCCACATAAGAAATTTTGATGGAAAGTGATAAGCAAAATTTACCTGAATGCGACCTCTTTGTGTGAACTTAGAAACAGCGCCTCGCTCTGCAAGATTGTTGAGCTCTCCATGTCGATCACACTCAAACTGCATAATCAAATCATTAAATGCTTGGCGCCCTCTAATACGTGGGTGACTTGTGACCTGACCAAAACCTCTATGTTCTACTAATTGTTTTGGTGTGGAAAGACATGGAGAACCCGTCGCACTATTACTTAGCTCATGATCATTCTCATCACTTGTAACCGAAAGTTTCTTTATAATATCAGCAACCTTGATTTTCTCGCTTTTAAAAGCATCTAAATTACAATGCACTTTAGGTGAACAAGTTTCATCAATACTTAGTCTTGGTTTATCATATTCCCCATATGAAAATGCTTCATCAGAGGATTCGCCTTTTTCTGATAGTCTGCTATGTTCTTCTACGGAACAAGCATTAATCTCGTTGCTACTTGCATCAGAATTAGTTCTTACATATGATGGTGCATTTTGTTTTGTGCAATTGGATTGGTTGTTAAGCCTTTTTTCCCACATTTGAACAAGAGAAGAAGCACCAATGTTGAATGTTTTTTCGCTTTCAGATGATCCATCAGAACGAGGAGGCGAAACAGAACCTCTCCTAGAATTGAAACTTGATGACCTTGAAGGAAAATTATCAAACCTCTTAACAACAACATTCTCGTCATTTTTTTCAAGATTTTTCGCCACTTCTTGAGCTTGTCTTGCAGCCCATCGATCGATGATCTTTGAGTGCCTTGGACTCACCAATGCAGACAAAGAAGAATCATTTTTGTCTCCAAATACATTAGGAAATTTTTTGTTGAAATTTAGGCTTCCAAGGTTGTTTTTTTTAGCAACTCTTGTTGAAACCCATGTTGGTGTTGAATCAAAGGAAGCTATTTCAACCTGTGATGATGCCATTTCAATTTTTATCTTTAGATTCTTTATTATTCCATATACATATAATACTCAAGACCAAGTATTAATGGCTATGATGATGATTATATGATTTTTATGAACAAAAAAATGGAAACAAAAAAGGTAGAGTAATAACCCATTTCAAAATAAAGGGTGGCTAGAATAAAAATTCCAACGACGTTGAAATTACTTTCCCTAGAGGTTAAACTTGTTTTTTCTCGAAAGTTTGTAGACCACAAAGAATGACTCAGAAAAAAACGCAATGAAAACAGAAGAGCAAAAGGTGGCATAGAAGGAGCGGTTAGTTATATTACAGACAAACAAAGGAGTTCTTTAAGGCTAATTAATCGTTAACAAAATGTAATTAAGCCATAATTCTTGTTTTCATTGCCTAAAGTTAGAGCTCTTAAGAGAGAGAAAGAATCAGGAAAAGTGGTTTATGTTTTTTTTTTTTTTTAGAAAGATTGGTTTATTATGTTATGCACCAACATTTGGTCTTTTGTTTTTATATATTTTGGTAGAAATTGAAACATTTTCGTGCAGAACTAAAATAATTTTACACCATGTATTTTTCACCATTAGATCAATAAGTTTCACCATATCTCGTGTTCAAATTTGTTGATTAATGATAAAAATTAGCTTATGTATGATGCAAAATTTATTTCATTTGTGCACTAAAAAATTGTAGGATAGTGGAATTGGAAAATAACGTGAATGACTAAAATTGGAGGAATAATTATATGGTTTTATTTAGCCAAAGAAATATACTAAGATTAGAGGTTAAGGCTGTAATTTTTTTTAATAGAGTTTAACTTTGTATGTATTAACGGTGTAATAAAAAGTAAACTGAATTCACTTTTTAAATATATTATAATATAATTTTTTAAATATCAATGCATGTATTTTATAAAAAAAAATCCAAAAAAAATGTTTTCAAAATTAATTTAGCCTAAAATATGATTTTGATCCCTATAAATATGAATCATTTTGATTTTTATCCTTACAATAGTTTTATTTATACCTCTGTAAATTCTAAAAAAATAAAATAAAAGTCGTTAATATGATTTGGTAACTTATGTGATTTCGTTTCTCTCTCTCTTCCCATTCTCTTTATTTTGAGTCGTCATCAAAACCCTAGTTTCTTCTCCTTCATCCATCAGAGATGGATGATTTAGGGTCAATTATTTTTTCCCTAAATCACTCATCTAACTCGTTTTTATCTTTCCCTTTTATTGGAATAAGTGATTTTCACATCTATTTCGTTTTTTATATTGTGATTTTGTCGTCTTAGTGCGACGTTGGTTTGTTCGTCATCTTTGTGCAGCGTTGTTTGTTTCTCTTGTTTCGTTGATGTATTTTTTTGATTCAGATTGTTAGATCAGCTTCGATCCAATGTAGATTCAATCAATGACTTTGACGTCGTCCACGTTACAAATCCAGAAACATGAGTATTCCGGAGACTTGAATATAGTCAGATGTGTAGGCTTTTGTAATTTGTCATTTTATACTATTAAAATGGATGTTGTTGAGTTTGTTTGCATATTTATCCTTTTTCTTTTTAGCGAATTTGCATTGTATCGATATTTTATCAATTTGAATGAATGAATATCATTTATTTTTGTAAAAAAAAAAAAAAAACTCATGTGATCAATACTTGATGTGGCAACAATACACTCACGTGACCATTATTTTATTTTATTTAAATCAAATCACTATAGTTTGGTGTTAGCTTTATATTTTTATTTTGGGGGAAAAGGGGGGATGTAGGTAGAATATTAGCGGCTATTGATAGCATCTCTACAAAAAGTGGCTTGTGTAATTTTTATGGGCTTCGGGAAAAAGCCCAGACCAATTCTTAGTGGGCCTGATCACCGGTTTGTTGCGTAAACCCGAAGCGAAAAGCAGTCGTTTAAAACAAGAAGCACCGGCTCAACTGTGGAACAAACCCTATGGCAGCCAAAAATCTCCTACTCCCTCATTTGTTAAGGTGAGTTTAATTCAGATAGTATTTTCTTCGACATGGATTTAACCCTAGAAGTTGACATTTCACTCAAACACATATACAAACAAAAGTATAAACAGAGTTTTTCTTTTTCAATGGTTTTCTTGTATAAGCTTAGCTGGTTTTGAATGTTCTTGCCCCCTTACCCTTATAGTACATCGACTTGCATGATATGATGTGATGCCTTTTTACGCGATAGACTAAGGAGTTCTTATCCTTTGTTGAAATTTACTTACACGGTAACACTAAAGATAAAACTATCACTTGTAATGATATACAAAAATCATGAAATTTTCATATACATCATCTTTTACTTGCATTCTTTAATTAATTTTTAGAAAATGTCTCTGAGATCCTCAATTTACGAATCGTTACATTGTGGAATTTTCTATATTCACGTTGGATTTCACATTTTCACCAATATTAAAATCTCACCTATTCTTGTAATGCTTGTATAGTCATTACCATATGGTATCTAATTTTATTTTTTTAAGTCTGCATAGTATTCAAACTAAAATTGTTACCATTTGATATCTTGTAAGGAAATTTCAATGGATGATAAGGACTCTAGATTTGTTATGTAAAAACAATCAATGTCAATTGTGCAAACCATGATTGTACAGCCCAACCATAGGGGAAAGAATCTTCAAAGCCAACCAAGCTCATCCGAGCAAAACATTGGAGCAAAAAAAGTCTTGTTATTCTAGATTTGGCATATGATTTTTGAAATGTCAGTTTCTAGTGTTAAGTTCATGCCGAGGAACTATTTCTAGCTCTTAGCCAAGTGCTAGTTAGCACGTTGTGAGAGACATGGTTATTATATCAACTTCATCAGATTATTTCATGTCTTGAAGAATGCATCCAATTTGAGCGTTGACGATAATCTTCTATCAATTGTCGTTGAAGAAGCAGAGGTGGAGGAATTTGGTAACTTATTGCCTTTCTTTTCATTTCTCCTATTATTGTTGCCTTTCATTTTCCCCATATAACTCTTTTAATGGTTTTGACATTAAATCAAATCTTACAATGAATAAATCTAAAAATGAGGGGTAATCAAGTTATATAGTATAACCTTTGAGTTGGTGAATCACATGTCCAACAAGAGTAACAAAATCGACTATGGTCTAATAGAGTTAAAGCAAAATTTTCCCTATGATATCATTGTTCAAGATATTTTTTCGCATAGCTGGTCAACTTTGATCCAGGAACTGTATGCACTCAATTTGATGTGTTTTGACAGAGGTAGCATGTCAGTAAACTTGATACACAAATGAACCATTAATCTTTCGCCAGATCAAGTATTTGCCTAGTACTCCTTTAGTTATAGCTGGTATATTTGCCAGTGTTAGTAAATATCAATGTAGTGATTTTTTTTAATTTTCCAGGTTCTTGATTTTTTTTTTGAAAACTCGGTATCCGATCCAGGTTCTTGTGTTTAAAGTCCCAGGTTACTGTCCTTGACTTGTGTATCATGAAAAAATAAGTGGAAGACAAATGTTGTTTGGGAGATGATCTTGAGATTGATTATCCTGGGAATCCAACTATTGCTATTGGCTCTAAAAATCCATTGGTATGGTGTGTCCGAATAATGTACTTGATATATAGTCGATAAAGGTTCGAGTTTGCGCCTGCAATTGTAGAGTGCAAAATGCTTTGATTGGTGCTCTTAATGAACGAATGGGACTCTGGATGGAAACATGCCTTTGGAACACTAAGGGGGATGGTGGAGTTAGAATGTACATTAAGCACTACTTTTTAGACAGAAATAAGTAATTCTTTTGTAGTTGAGTTTGTTGTCAAGTCCATCTACTTGTTTCTTTCGTTCTTAGTCTTTCCTTGGCAAGATTGGAACAATCACGTGAAACCTTTGCTGTCTATAATTAAAGCACGGAAGGTATAGTTTCCTTTGGTAAATCTAAAAGGTTTGATACTAGATGGTTCGTCTTGTCTGTGAATCTTAAAATTAATGTTGGCTATATTTCTGACTGTATTTCTGCCATTGCAAGCCTTCTTATTATAATAATTGAAAGAATAAGGTTTTTTAGTTTGATTATTTCTTCAAAACTTGTTTCTAGGATTGGAAATATTGAAATGGTCTCTATTATCCTTTTATGAGGCATAACACTTGGGTTTTCAATTGGTAGTTACCTCTGTATTGGCTTGTAATATTTTTAATGTTATGAATAGGTTTTGTATTAGCAGGTCATCTTCTATCAACTAGAACTTAGTTTGCTGTGTAATGATGCCTAAATTTATTCATTTTTTAATCATAATTATATATTATTATATACTGACGTGTAATCTAACAGAAATCCTTCACATTTTACATTTTCAGAAGCAAGCAAGATTTTTGCTGAATTGCTGCCACCTTTACACCACTCTGGAATCATGTCACCAATATTAGTTAGTAGCATTTATTCTTTCTCAATGTTCTGTCGATCATTCATAGTTTCGAGTCATTGTTGAAAGCTTTCAACTTGTAAACAATGCATTCAGGTCATTTCATACAGAATGGAATTCACACAGTCAAGCCTGACTACTACTGAAGTCCTTTGAAATTGCTTTCAGCTTCCAAGGGAAAAAAGGCTGGATTGCTGTTTATGGATTAGGTCTGTAACTGTGAGTTTTAATTGGATATACTCTACCAGAGACACTATTGTGTTTGTTTGGAGAATCTAGTACATGCCAGCTTTCTAGAATCCCTATTAAAGTTGTCATTCTGGGACAACTCTCTTTTAGTGGAAGCTCTAACACATGGTTCTTACATGATGCCTGAAGTCCCTAGGTGTTATCTGGTACCTTACTGTTGTGATCATTCTTCATATAGAAACGAGACATTAGCATATATGTATAAATGCAAGACAATTTAGACAAAATATTCTTCCACTCCACATTGACCGACTATCTATCTTTTTCCAAGCCTTGGTGAAACTCAATAAATATTGATTATTGACATTCTTCTTCATGATCCAATTAATTGTGTTTTCCTATTTTCTTCTTGTTACATGCGATTGTCTTTTATCTCAATTTTTTAATGATATATTCTACAGCGGACTAGAATTTCTGTGAGACTTATCTTAATTAGTATGCATTTTGTACAAAGAATATAATCGCATTAACAGACATGAAGGCAGCTTCTGTAATAATTATGCAAAGTCAGCCATTGAGGCTCAGTTGCATAAAAGGAGTGCAGTTTCCACTCGCAGAATCTATTGACGAGTGCCTTAACATGTATGTCTTTCCGAACATTAAAGGATTAAAAAGAAAGGCAAGGTACCTTGCTTACATGGTGAAGGTTCTTCTACTAGCGTATACTGGCCGCCGAAAAACTGATAACAGGGATGATTTTCGAAATAAGAGGCTTGAGTTGGCTGGTGAGCTGCTGGAGCGCGAGATTAAAGTGCACTTTGCACATGCCCGGAAGCGAATGGGAAAGGCTCTGCAGAGAGACCTTTATGGAGATCGAGAAGTTCGTCAAATTGAGCACTATCTTGACGCTTCCATCATTACAAATGGTCTCCAAAGAGCGTTTTCTACTGGAGCATGGACACATCCTTTCAAAAGGATGGAAAGGATATCTGGCGTGGTTGCAACTTTTGGGCGAACCAATCCACTACAAACCATGGCTGAATTAAGAAGAACAAGGCAACAAGTTCAGTACACAGGAAAGGTCGGGGATGCTAGATACCCGTAAGTTACTTTTAACTTCTATTTTAGTCTTTCTGTAGTTTGTGTCAATAGAATTGTTTTATCCTAGCTGACTGAATGAAAGTTAAATATGAACATCATACTAAATCTTATCACTAATAATCCTAAACTACTCAAACATGTGAAGGCCCCTTGTAATATTGCTACCAATCAACAAGAAAACTAAAACTAAATAAAATCAGCCGGTCATTAAAACTCATGGTTCATCCATTCAATTCTTTATAGTGCTGCCTGTGTAGACTAGATGCCGAGTTTTTATGGTGGCTATCTCTGTTTCTTCCATTTCAAGTTCAGATGTTGAAACCTGTAAATTAATCTCTTCTTTAGTCATCACTAGCATGAGTATAACTTTATAAGTATCAACTTCCTTACCTCTACAGGGACTGATCTAATCTCTGGCATTGTCTGTCTTAGTAGCTTCAGATGTGTGTAGTGCAATAAATTACTTGATTTCTCTTTTAAGTTTAAAGTTCAAAGCTTCTGTTTTGTATGTTTGAGCTATTGCTTTATGATAAAAATTTAAATGCTTTCATTTATTTTAATGGAAGCTTATGGTTGCAGGCATCCTTCTCACTGGGGTAAGGTCTGTTTCCTTTCTACCCCAGATGGTGAAAATTGTGGACTGGTAAAAAATTTGGCTGTCACAGGAGTAGTAAGTACCAATGCAACTGAATCCATACTTCCTCAGCTGTTCGATTGTGGGATGGAAGAACTTATTGATGACACTACAACTGTTCTGGGGAAAAAAGACAAAGTCTTCCTAAATGGGGACTGGGTTGGAGTTTGTTCAGATTCCACATCATTTGTAGCAGAGCTACGAAATAGAAGACGGAGAAATGAGTTGCCTCATCAGGTTCACTTTTAATCTCTCATTTTGATATGACCGTTTATTCTACCTTTGTCATATTTTATATATTTTAAAGCACTTACTTTACATATGGGTCATGGAGAGAACCCATATGGTGGAAAAAGGTTGTTGCTGTATGCTAATTTGATATTAAATAGCTTAACCTAAAGCATTTCAACTCGCAGAGCAGATGATACATTAATTAACAAATAACATAGTTACGTATTAAGCATCTGGAAACTTGGCCTTTATTGAATATAATAATTTTGCAGTTTAGTTTATACATATGATTAAATGGTTAGCATGATAATATTATTTGTTTGAAATTTGCTTTCTGTGTGAGCGAAACCATGTCTCAGTTTGATTTATATATATTGTGTTCTCAGTTATCTTTCAATTTACTCATTTGTCAATAGCTTGCCTTCATTTCAGTTTTGGAACTTTATTGTTTTGATAAGATTGTGATAGCACCTTTTGTAGTAATAGAGAACAACAACTGAAAGGGAAACAATTGCTCGAAATACTAAATTAAAGAATCTCAATGCTGAGCATGCACATCTCACTTTCCCCTTGTGAGTTGTGAGCTTGCACTAGAGTAGTGCAGTGGCACCTGTTGATTTCGTTAGAAGCTTCCAATACTGCTCTTTCCGCATTTCTTCCTCCTATGTTATGTTTCCAATTATGTTGACTTTGCAAGCTTTTGATTTTATTATTGTTTCCCTATTTTTTTTCCCTGGTTCAATATATATAAAATATGCCGTAGTAATTGCAGTATAAAAAATATGTTGTAGTAATTGCAATAAATTTGTGATTTTGATTCTTTGAGCCTGGTGTTAACCATTTCTATTTAGGTGGAAATCAAAAGAGATCAGTATCAACATGAAGTGTGCATATTATCTGATGCAGGAAGGATTCTCCGTCCACTCTTGGTTTTTAGTAATCTGCTCAAGATTAAAGGATCTAAGTCGGAGCATAAATCTTTCTAGTCCCTATTGGATAATGGCGTGATTGAGCTGATTGGTCCTGAAGAAGAAGAGGACTTCAAGACTGCTTGGGGTGTTCAGTATTTGTTTGGCAAAGAGGGAAAATCTTCTGTGAAGTACACACACTGTGAACTTGATATGTTGTTCTTATAGGGTCTAAGCTGTTCACTTGTTCCATTTGCAAATCATGACCATGCTAGGAGAGTGTTGTACCAATCCCAGAAACATTCTTCTCAGGCTATTGGCTTTGCTACGACAAACCCAAATATAAGAGTTGATGCTTTGTCTCACCAACTGTTTTATCCATAAAGACCACTCTTTCAGACAATGACATCTGATTGTCTCGGAAAACCTGGATATCTAGGTCAGAGTAAAGTTGTTCCGAAGTCTGAATTCTATAATGGGCAGAATGCCATTGTGGCTGTCAATGTACATCTTGGATATAATCAAGAAGATTCATTGGTTATGAACCGTGCTTCTTTGCAGCGCGGTATGTTCAGATCTGAGCATATAAGGAGTTACAAAGCTGAAATTGAGAATAAGGAATCTTCAGAAAAGAGAAAGAAGCCTGAAGACATTGTTAATTTTGGAAAGATACAGAGTAAAATTGGTCGAGTTGATAGCCTTGATGATGATGGCTTTCCATTTGTTGGAGCAAATTTGCAGAGTGGCGATATTATCATTGGGCGGTGTGCTGATTCCGGGACGGACCATAGTATAAAGCTAAAGCACACCGAAAGGGGTTATGTTCAAAAGGTTGTGCTGTCTTCGAATGATGAGGGGAAGAATTTTGCTGTTGTTTCGTTAAGACAGGTAACTGGTGGAACCAAAAACTACTTTAATGATGATGCATGCAGTCTTATGGACGAATTTTTTAGGGTTACTGCACTATACAACAAACATACTGAATACTAAATGCAAGTTGAGATGGACATGCAAATATATAAGTTTGTTTATAATCTGCACATGAATGTTTTATTTATGTTCCGCAACTGAAATCTATTTTTTTTGTACCTCTTAAGTTATATTTGACCACTAAGAAAAGCTGTTATTTAATAAAATTTGCAGGTTAGAACTCCAGTTCTTGGAGATAAGTTCTCCAGTATGCATGGGCAGAAGGGTGTTTTGGGTTTTCTGGAATCTCAGGAAAATTTCCCCTTCACAAAACAAGGCATTGTTCCTGATATTGTTATAAATCCACATGCATTTCCCTCACGACAGACTCCTGGACAACTACTAGAGGCTGCTTTGGGAAAGGGCATTGATAGAAAATTAGCAAGTGTACTAACTTATATCGAAGTAATAAAATTTATAAGATTCGTATCCACAGGGACTGTTTCAACTTCT
>Ga0315913_1001944_pt1 | contig 23670 bp, 8 predicted proteins | sample MpolsnodulesMG_FD_207736 | JGI IMG/M metagenome (GOLD analysis project Ga0315913, IMG submission 207736) | Medicago polymorpha root nodule microbial communities from Los Angeles, California, United States - small nodules | ecosystem: Host-associated > Plants > Roots > Nodule | place: USA...
AGATGAAGCACCGATGAAAGTTTTCATTGGTGCTTCATTTAGTTATCTATCATTATTATCAATGGTCAATATTTTTTTATTGATCTTGACCATTGCTAATGTGAAGATCAATAATCAAGATCTTTACATTATTTTCTCAAGTTTTGTTTTTTTTGTTTTTGTTTTTAATTGAGAGAATCCATTTCCATCAATCATTTATGGTAGACCAACCTAATAGTATAGGAGTATGCTTATTTAAGCTAGAACATTCACATCAAAGACTACATCAACCATAGTTTTAAAACTCGGCTCGGGCATCGACTTGGCAGGGGTATTGAGTCACTGAGTCAATGGTTGAACCATTGGGCCATTGGTCGAACCGCATGACTAAACCGGATCAACTCAGATGACTCGGTTAAATAACTCGGTCTTAAGATTAAATTTATACAATTATTTAATCAGATTAAATCGGTGACTCAGTCACTTTAAAAACAGAAAAATGACACACGTAAAATAAAAATAAATATCAAACAATAATGATTTTATAGGTTAATTGCTCAAATTCAAAACACAGTCACAACTCAAAAAATTTGAGTTATGACCTAATGGTTGTGAACAATGACTTGGTGGTTTTTGTTATTAAAGTGGAATGTTTTTTTTTATATCAAAAAATAAAAAAAAATAACAACGTTTTTTTAATCAAAATAAATTAACAATTTGAAGCATACATTTAGTCAAAAAAGATTGAAACATACATGATGAGTGTACCGGCTTCAATTTATCCAGAATAAAAAAGTGTACTGGCTTTAAAAAAAAAATACTGTAAAAAAAAGGCTGTTGGAATTTGTTGTTGCTTCTAAACGTGAATGTATTGAATATAATGAATAAAAAGTAGACTTTACCACATATCTGGAGGTGGCGCGGTGGTTAATGCCTTATTAATTGTCTTGGTTGATAGTCCTCCTGAGTTCAAGTCTCACTCATGCCAAATTTCAATTTTTTTTAAATAAATAAGTGGAACCGCGGTCAACTAAGAGCGTTGATCAGCTGGTTTACAAAAAACCGCTGGGTCACCGGTTTGCAACGGTTTAACTGCACAGCCGATCCATTGTGCAAACCGAACCGAATACCCCACGGGTTCACGGTCGGACCAGTTCGATCAGCCGATCCGAGCTGATTTTTAAAACTATGACATCAACAATAAACTTGTTGCAACGTATACGACAAGTTTCTCCTAATGAAGCAGATGTGCTTATTACAAACAATACTTTTAAAGTTTCATTGGTTATCCTTATTCTCAAATACACTGATAAACATATACAGAATAACAAAAGCAGAAGCAACATGACTACTATACTATAGCAATAATAGTTCTTGATGTGTTTCCTTTATCTGAAAAAGAAAAAAATCATCAATCTCGGATGAGATATCTAATTAAACGACTAAGGACAATTATAAAACATGGTGAATTATAAACCTACAAAATTAACTTAGATATTGAGATTTCATTTTGATTAGTAAGAAAACTTAAGTCCCAATTGAACCGAAAATAAATATAAGACATGGCAAGAGTTGGTTAAAGAGAGACACATTTATATCATAGCCTATTTATTATGGTCACCCCAATTATCCACAGATTCATGCCCAACAATAATAAACGGAAGAGGATATATTTTGACAAAAAACGGAAGAGGATATATTGAGAAAAGCCTAAATCACAAATTAATAAATAAATAAATTCAGCCCTCTTTCTTAAGAGATGTTTAAATTACCCTCCATTTTTATGTCAAAATATATACTCGCATCACCTCTTATGTAAAACATATTAAAAAAAAGTTTTATTAACGAGTGTCTCCGATACACTTTTTAAGGATCCAAAAGAAATTATTTTATAAAAAAAGTCAAACATTTTGATTTCCAATGCACTAATTACAAATATTTTCATAAAAAGTTACCATTTAAAGGTTTTAAAGAGTGCCATGAAGATACTCCTTAACATTTCCCTAAAAAAATACACTATCCTCCTCAAAGAGGAGCTTGAATTACATTTCTCTATGCATTCTTATGTTAAAATTTCCATTTCTCTCCTTTATATATATATATATTTCTTTATTTAGTCTATTGTAGAAAATCTAATGCACAAAGTATGAAGAAAAGTGGTATTGCAAGTTCATTTTAATTTTATCAAAATTCAAATACATATTTTTCTTTATTTTTGATTCATAATATCATTAACATATAGTTTTAAACTTTTTTAGAAAATATGAAACAATACAAAATAAAATTAAAATCTTTTGAAAAATTACTCAATCCAATAAAATATGACATACTAACTTTTAGAGGTCAGTATTGTAATTTAAATATCTCTAGAGGGGAGAATATAGTTTACTATAAATTTTTACTTCTCAAGAAATGAGATTGTATTTTTTAAGTGTAATTTAAACTTTTTTTAAGAGAGAAGTGTGTAATTTACTTAAAATAAAGATAAAGTTTAAAAAGAGTTGGAAGAATATGAGACTTCTCACCTACTTGAAGAAAAGTGTTGGGAATCATGAGCGATGTGTGAAGCCGATTTTGCTTTAGGTTTGATAGAATCGGTAAGTTTCAAACCTCAAATTACAGCTTGCTCTAAAAATTCTACAACCAATCTTGTCGGTACAATATATTGGGACTTCAGCAATAGATTCATTCAAACAGTCATCACACTGTGAAACTGACAAATCAGGTGTACACTGAACGAGACCATATATTGTTTGATCACTACTAGGACCTGGCAAAGTTCCTGCAGCATACTTACGATGTGAGTCACCATTTATAGCCTTGTTTTTTAAATCATTCAACAATTTTTTCATCACACTATTGAATTGATCTGCCAAAGTTGCATTGTTCATATTTCTCCAACATATAGCAGGCCACATTTCGCTGAGGCCTAATATTGAACGGTCTGAATAACGCAACATGCATTTTTGATCAGCCTCGTACCATCCAATTGCTTCTTTTTTGTTTGGACATGCTTCTGTTAGATAGGATTTTGAACTAACGAGACATTTGCGACAATCTTCAGGATTAATGTCTCCTCTACATATTCCAATGAGATTTACTTTGTCGTCGTTTTGGCCGTAATTTGTATTGTAGAAACCGTAGTTAACTTTTGAGTTGAAAGTGAGGTATATGAAAGCGATTTTGAGGTTGTTATGGTAGGTACTACCGGTTATGTAGTCGCCTCTATCATTATATTTGCCACATAAGGAGCTGAAATTGTTATCTGCGTTTACTTTAGATGTGAAAAGGATTATGAGAATGAGGAAGGAATATGGGATTACAGAAATAGTAGCCATATATGTGTATATATCGTAGTTTGAGGAACAATATCAATGGGATGGGATGGCTGAAGGTTTAGATATTTGAATGAGCTTTTATAGGCAAAGATGAAGTGTCCTTTCTTTTGTAAAAAATATAAATAAAAATGAAGTGTCCTTTCATGACCATGTTTGATGTAAATTTGCAATTTTTATATTTATATTTAGGGATTTTTTTTTTTTTTGAATAATTGAGTTTATATTTAGGGATTTGATCAATGAATCCTGCAAAATGCAGATAATGAATATTGTTAATTTTGTGACTGAGATCATCTCCGTTTGATGAAAAGATGTTTATTTAAAGAGAAATAAACACACTGAGTATAATATATTTAGAGAGAAATAGACACATTGAGTATAATAATATTATTATATATTTTTTTGTCTATCTCTTCAGCTTGAAGTGTCCATTTAATAATATCCAACAACACTTAGATGAAATGACACGAGTCTCTTTTAGTTTAACCAAGGTTCAGAGTTTGAATCCAACCTTAAGCATGCATCATCATTAAAACTTTTAGGGAGAGTTTGCTGCTCATTTATTTCCCACAAAGCTCGATGGATTAGTCTCCATAAGTCGCGCGCGAAGGATACTCAGTTTACACCAAAAGTGTGCATTTAATAAAGATGATCATATTCCTTGATTTTAGGTTGGAAAAAAATGACAGGAACACCACTTATACAAGTTGAATTGTGTTTGTAGTGGTAAAAAAGAGTTAATTCAGTTGATAAAAAAAATACCACTTATAACAAACACACATTAGATCTAATAGAAGGATGATAAAACATGTTGAGACCGTTGGATCAATCTTGTTTAATTCACTATTTTAGACAAAGTAGATTGAATTTTTAAATTTGAACACTTAAGTTGGTTGTTGGTATGTCTCGTTTAATCCACTAGAAGAATTGGACGATGATGGAAAAGTTGACATCTCGATCGGATCAGTTTAAGAAATTCTTTTATTCTTCACTTGTTCTGCTAGACATCCTTCATTCTTAAAATTTACAGGAAAAAATTGGGGACACTATTTATAGGGGAAAATTTGGCGTGACTGAAACCACACTAAGCCTGCATTGGATCCGCCCATGACTCTAACCAAGAGAAATATATTCATACTTAATATCGGCACATTTCTAATAAGATTACTTCATGCCGAAGAAACCCATTGAAAAAGAAAATCCATTTGATTTTTTTTTTTTATAAAGAAAATCCATTTTATTGTTTTTTATTTCTTAAAAATGGGTTTTCTCTCACCACCAAACTCATCTAAATTTTTATATACACACAAAAATTAGCAAATTCTATGGTACACCTAAAAATGTGAGTGTTTCGATATACCAAATTGTTAAATTAATAATTAAATGAGTTCTATTTTTAAAGAAAAAGAATTATTTTCTATCATTGACAATTATAATAATTAAATCTTATTTACCAAAAGCGTCGACGAAATAAAATATACTTTTATTGAATTTTTATTACTCATAACAAAGAATATTGATTATTTTTTGAGAAAATGTTAAAAATTTAATATGATTCTTATAAACAATGAAATGATGTTTTTTTCTTATGAAATAATGTTTTCTAAAATATAAACATTGACAAATAGCTCTTTATTTCATAAAATAATCGTTAATTTATAAATTTATGAAGCAAGAGTATCGGTACACCTTTTTTTGTGACGTGTACCGTAGAAGTTCCCCAAAAATTAACATCGTCTTTTTTTAAGGGAAAAATTAACATCGTCTTAGTGGCCGAATTCTTGCAATCAAAGTACTCCATAGTACATAATCACGGACGTAGACTCCAAAAAAAAAAAGGCTTAATTGTACTTTTGCCCCCTATCTTTTGTCAATACCTACTTAGCAATACCCCTTTCTTTCTTAACTTAAAAGTTTATTCAAGAGATACGAAAGACTGAGTAATTCATGAAACAAAACAGGATATTGATTATGGATGAAATTAAGGTTTCGTTTTGTTTAGGGTTTCAGTTGGGAGGAGAAGAACAAAAAGGGATAACCGTAATTAGGGTTTCGATTGGGAGGAGAAGAACAAAAATGGATTTGCGATGAGAAGCCAGGGGAGTAGATGAGGGGGGTGTGGTGGGAAATTTGTGAGAGTATGAGAAGGATCACGTGAGTCCCTTTCTTTTAATTTGCAAAATCAATTTTTTGATTTTTTAAAATTTCAATTTACACACGTGGCAAAAATTAAATGATGACACGTCATCAAAATCAGACACATAAGCTCTGAAACACATAGGGGACCTTCAAATCAGAAAGGGGTAAAAGGATGAGGTGCAAAATCGCTCAATTAAAAACATGGGGTGCAAAAGCGCACAATTGACAAAACATAGGGAACAAAAGTACAATTAAGCCAAACAAATATATCATGGACATAGATCAATTAATATATCGCCAACCGGTGCATCATCAAGTCAATGTGTGTTCATAACAAACTCTAAATCTTCCTTAAACAAAACAAATTCTAATCTAAAGTCTAACACTACTGCCAAAGTTACTTTTTGAGCACTCCAACTCCAACTCCAACTCCATAACACTTTCTTTTTGACTCTTACTCTTTGGTATTAAAAATGAGAGAGAGAAAAATACCAAAAACATAATAGAGAAAAATGACATAGACTTAATATGACAAATAATGGATTTGGTGTTATAAAACTTAAATAACACAGTTTTAATGTCAATCAATGTATGAATTCACAAAGTTATAATATGTACCATCAAATAATGGTCTAAGGATTATAATAAAAGGTTATGTTCAACTTTGTGGTTTCTCTGCAACAACAAATACCAGCTCGAAATAATGTTATATATTGCCATAGTTGCTTTTTCAAAAGATAGATTTCATGTAGTATGCGACTTGGGTAAAGATAGGTTGTGATCCTCTCAATTTTTCGACATAAATGGACATGCTTACTATAATTTTGATGTATAAATGTCTCTCATTTTAGAAATATGTAAATTTCAGTACTTTATTTACTTTAAAATTAAAGTAATGTACACTTCGATTTCTTTCTTTTAAGAAATAGAGAGAATTCTAATCCTAACTTATGAGTAAGAAGAATTGTATCAAATGGAGATAATTAACACGCAATCAGATTTCAAGAGTATAATAGAAGAGTTATTAATAAAACACTTGGGATGATTAGTTTTCTATACCTTCAAATTAGTGCCCAAATTGAAAAGACATAACTAAAGGAAAATTAAATTTGCATATACTACAAATTTAATATAAAAATTGTATTAGAAAAACTATAATTGTATAAACAAAAGTAATCAACACCCTCTTATAAAATAACATAAAAGTTGAAGCTATAATTCTATATTCTTGTCAATAGAATTTGTCCTTTAATAATACTTAATTACTTTTAGTAAAGAAATATATTAGTTACAAGGGCACCACTAGAAAGTGATCCACCATCCATTTTCTTGTCCACTATCGTAATAATTTCTTTTTTTTTTCCTTCCCATTATTATCGATTCCAAATGGATAGTTTCTCCCACCAAGCGTGATTATTCAAATGTTCAAACACATGACCAATAGTGTGTTGACACGACTGTGCTAATTGGAGTTACCACTATCGGGTCTAGTTCAATGTATAAAAAGAACTGGAACATGCGTAAAATATACGGAGTTCACTACTTTTCATAAGTATCAATTATACAATTAACTTTAGGCGTAAAAAACATACATGTAGAGTTTGATATGTTCACTGGAAGTGAGTTGATATTTGTCTAACGTTTATGTTTATGAGACATATTCACTTGAAGTGAATTCAAGAACTTTTCTTGCTTGGTTAAGTTTAGTAGCACATGAAAGACTCAATTTTTATAAAGATGTGTTTCAATATATTTGTATGACTCAAGTGAAAGTGGTAAGTATATGAAACTCTCTCAAGGAGTTAATTTTCGTGAGATATTGAAGAAATGACATCATATGTCCATTTCAAAGATTTGAAAATGAATTTGTTATAATCGGTTTTATGACGAATGGTATAAATATTATTAGAACTCTCGAAGAGATTCTAAAATATTGATTATAGAAAGATTTTAAATTAAATATGTTGCATGCTTAAAGTTGGTTTGGATCTGTAAATTTATTATTTAAATGAGATTTTGTACATCAAGAAACTTATAAAGAAAATGTATTAAAATAATTTGATATGGATAAATCTAGTTGATTTTATACTAGAATGATTGTGATGTCACTTGATGTTAGTATAGATAATGTCCTCAAGAAAATGATAAACAACTTGAATTGGTCCTGAAGTACCATATCTTAGTTCAAACGAGGACATTAATGTATTTTGTTAATTATATGTATTTTGGTATTTTGTTTTTGTTACTATTAGTAAATACAGACATCAGAACAAAGTCAAGCATGTGTTTTATATCTTAAAGAAACAGCATAATCAAGGAAGTGGAGAATGCTCTTTTATTAAGGATGATGATTTTACAAATACAAGAAAATTGTGGATTTCTTAAAGGGGTTCTTGTAACAAATCAATATGAAAAAACTTCTCAAGTACTGCGAAATTGAAGAAGACTATGAAGATAAATCAGATCTTTCAACAAAGTTGCAAGTAAAAACTTTTGAGCAACTAGAACAAATATTATTTAACTTTCTTCGTCTCATATATGATTGTCTTTATGAGGGGGAGACATAAATGTGTTCTGCACTCTTTTTCCCTTAACCATGGTTTTATCCTATTGAGTTTTCTTGATAAGGTTTTTAACGAGACAAATTATTACACTCAAAAGAATATTGTACTCTTTTTCCTTCACTAGAATTTTTTCCCACTGAGTTTTATTTTAATAAGGTTTTAATGAGACATATCCTCAATGGACATCCAATTGAAAGTGTTATAAATATTAATAGTGGATGTCCAAATAGCAAATGGGTTAATGGGTCATACCACTAGGTAATTGAGCTTAGTTCATATGCTACTCTATTTCCCTATAAATAGAGCTCATTGTAACATTCGGAAGTACATCAGTGAATAAAAATACTTCTCCTTATTCTCTCTTCTTCTCTTTGTCTCTATTTATTTATATTCATAACATTTGTAATGTTTTATGCATGTGTCTTTTCTTGTTTTTGTATCATATTCATATGCATGTGTCTTTGTGATTAACTATTTTAAGCACTGATCGATATTTCTCGATTTATTTTGTTATGTGTTTCTCATTTTAATAAAAGTGAAATGAACAAATGTATTCCATCTATATTTTTTTGAGCGGAAACGTATTCCCTCTTTATTATATGAGTTTGTCTAACATGTGCAATATTGCACATGTTAAAACAACTAATAGTAGTAACTTTTTTTTGAAAAACAACAATTATTTATTCAAAAGTTTTATATTTAATATTAAATGTACAAGTTTCAATACAAAATTTCTATTTTAAAATTCTTAACATGTGCAAATTTACACATGATAGAAAAACCTTTATTATATTTATTTATCATATCATATGATATGGTTTATGATTTACTACTAGTCCATTGATAATGTTCTTTTCAATTTTATCTTTTCCTTTACCTCCATGGCAAGGAATTCTCCATTTAACAAAAGTTTAAATATTCGGATCACATTTGTTTTTAAGGTTGAAAGTTATGTATTTTGGGTGTGGCATGCCATGAGTACACTACCTAATTTGTATCTTTCGGTGTAGGCAACAACTACAAGAGTGACTCATTAGCTCAAAAAGGTATTTACGCAATTGACGGTGGCGACGCTACGCAGAAACAGAACCCCTACATGCTTGAGCAAAGCCAAATAAACATGTGATAGAAAGAGACAAGTCAAGCCCTTTGATTGTTAGGATTAGATTTTTATATTGAATCTAATTCATCATTATAAAAATCAGTTTACAAGATAATATTTTTTTTGAGAGAAGTTTACAAGATAATAGATGAGTTATGTTTTTTATAAACTCTTTCAAACTCTACTTTTATTGCATTTGGGATTAAAGTTTTTCTCGATAGAGTACGTCACGTTCAACAATATCATATTTGGTGTATACATATTTGGTGTGTGAATTTGAATGGAAGATGTCTCGATTTGTAGACACTGATACCATATTATGTTTTTATATTAGATATAATCAATTCTTACAAAATTAATTTGTAAGATAAGAGATGTCTCTATTTATTTTAAAAAAAATCAAACATTTTTTTTATTTGAGATTGAGTTTTTTCCAAGACACTTAAATGTATATATTTGTAATTTGTGTTGGCATTTTTTTTTTGTTGCTTTGAAATTACATTGCTAAAATGATGAAATTTATGGTGCACAATGAATATATGTCTTGTGCATGTTATAATACTAATTTGCTTATGCACATTAGATAAAGCCTAGAAAACCAATAGTTATTTATACCAAAAGGAAAAAGAAAAATTACAATGATGCCAATTAGTTGTTTTTTTAGCAAAATTTAACATATAGTATATTTTGTTTATTATTTTATTCGTTTAATACAAAGAATAATTTTTATTACAAGAATAAAAGAATGATATTAAATAATATATATTATGAAATTAATTAGTGTAAATAACTAATTATAGAAAATCAATTGAACGAGTTCAAGAAAATCAATTGAATGAGTTCAAATAGTTAAAAATATCAACTTAAAGATAAATTGTTGAGAGAATACAAGTTTAATTTTTAAGTAAAACAATTATTGATCATATTTATTTTTTATTTTTTTGTAAAAGTTATTGATCCAACATAACTTATATTTTGGCCCAACTTCAATTTAGCAGATACCTTCTCTAGGAGCATAGGGTAAACACCATATACACCATTTTTTTTTTTATCTAGATGTATCCTCATATATATATATATATATATGCACACATAATTACATACCATACCAAGCAAGTTGAAGAAGTTGGATTGGTAATGTCTAGACTAGAGATAAGCTTGCATGTGGTTTAAAATGAGCCATTTGCCAATAATTTCTCTTCAATTCCCAAACTCTACTATTGCATATGATTCTGTCTGCTTCTGAATCATCTATCCCACAGACGCAATAAAAAATGTGGAGTGTCGTGTCTATAACGTTACGCACATTTCTTTTGGGAGATTCAGTAACAACTTAATGTTTGTTTACGTAATAATAGAGCCACACTGGTAGACCAGATTCCTTGTGTAAAATTGAACCAATTGAAAACAAGTAAAAGATTGGTGACGTAATTTGCACTGAAGATAAGGTTTGGACGGCTATTTTACAATAATACCAGTGCAAGTATATATTTTTTTTGAATGGTAAAATATATTATATATAAATAGGAAACTAGATCCTAAGGAATACACTAAAATAAAAATAAAAATACACCACAACACCCAGCAAAAAATCTACAAGAGTCAATTTTTCATCACCATCAACAGAGATCAAAAAAGCAGTCGACAATGAATTGTTGTGTTAAACGTTCGCCCACCACTCAACTCCCAATGTGTTGAGAAAAATATCATTTGATTAGATGAGTCGCGTGAGAGAAATATCTTACTAAAGTTTTGATCTAACTAAAGTTTTGACGTTAATTTGAAAATATCGTCACTTAATTTCAGTGGAAATGAAAATCATACTCGTGATCAGGGTGCTTTAATGGACAACGTTTTTTTTGTTGTTGATAACAATTGACAACGGTTTGGCTTGATGATATAATACATACTAGTGTGTACTTATTTAGATTAAATGAGGGAATAAAATAGAGGTGATTTCGGGTCAAAAATAATCAACATCAGGGCCGTCCCTATAAAACTGGAGGCTCGGCTCTCGTGCTAAAAATAAGCCCCTAATGAAAAAAGCACATAATTTTTTTAAAAGATTAATCTTCTATTTAAATTGAAAATAACACTCATATAATGGTTATTAGACACCAAATCAAAATTAGCAATTATTTTTACTAAAAACGTGCTTTTTTAACTTAGAAATAGAAACATGGAACCTGATTTTTTACTTAGAAATTGAAACATGAAACATGTTTATTTTTCTTTTTGAGTGGGCATGGGAATATTGAGCAATAATTTTTTTCTTGAGACTCATCACTTGAACTCTTTACACTGGGAACAATCCTGATCAACATCGCTGGTTTATGGATAAAAAGAAGGAAGAGAGAAGGTGAAACTCCTCTCTAACAAAAAAAACTAGGGCAGATTATCCAAAAGGACATTTTTATATTTTCAAAATGGTATTTGTTAAAACTAGATCGAGGGACATATTTTCAGAGATTATTGTGTTCTTTGTAAAAACAACTCCGTTGAAATCTCATGTTAAACATATTATTTTCCTCACATATCACAAACTATTTACCGTGGCAAAATGAAAGCTACTCTCTATTTTATTTTTTGAAATGACCAATGTTAATAATTACTCCTCCCGTTTAAAATTATGTCATTTTAGCGAAATTTGTTTGTTTTAAATTATATGTCACTTTACAATATCAAGGAATCATTAATGTTTATTTTTCTGTTATGCCCTTTACTATTTATTACTTTATCATTTTCTAATTTTTGAATTTATGTTTTTCATACCATTAATGAAATCACTTTTTTACACAACATTAACTACTTTTTTTTAATCTATGTGAAATTGCTAAAGTGACATAATTTGGAACGGATGGAGTAGTTGTTAGATTAGAGCTTAGAAAAGAGACGAGTTGACTAGACCTTTTTGTGAGAAAGAGGCTATGTAGACGGTGTGAGATCGCGCTAGTTTCAGAAGTCTCGGTATAGATGGAATTAACTTTGAATTAATCAAGGTGTTTTGGGTAGATATCAAAGAAAATGTTATGAGGTTCTTGGTGGGATTTCATCGGAATGGTAACTTTGTGAGAGACTATAATTGCACTTTACTGCTTTAATTTCAAAAGTTGAGAATCCACAATTTGTTGAATTTTAGACCCATTTTTATTGTTGGATGCATGTATAAAGTGTTGGATAAGGTTCTAGCCAACATATTAAAATTGGATACTAGTAGTGTAATTTATGACACGCAGTCAACCTTTGTCAAAAGGAGGCAAATTCTGAATGAGAATCTTATTACTAATGAAGTGGTGGATGAAGTGTGAAAGTAGAAAAAAATATATTGTTGTTTAAAACTGACTTCGAAAAGACTTATGATTGAGTAGAATGAGAGTATCAGAATATAGTAATCGAAAAGATGATTATCTCAGTTACGTAGGATAAATGGATCATGGACCGTGTCTTCTCAACAACAACATTGTTCCTTCTGAATGACAGTCCAACCGGTGAATTCAAATTGAAAAGGGGTTTGAGACAAGATGATCCCCTCCCTCTTTTTTTTTATTGTTGCAGAATGGTTGAATGTTATGTTAAATTATACTATAGAGGCTAGTTAATTTATTGTTTATAAGGTTAGTCAATCAAAGGATCTGTGTATTTCTCATTTACAATTTGTTGATGATATTATGATTTTGGGAGATAAAAGTCGGGTGAATATTAGAGCTGTAAAAGTTAATCTTATTCTCTTTGAGATAATTTCGAGTTTGAAGGTGAACTTTCATAAGCGTTTATTGATGGGTGTGAATGTAACTGGTTCTTGGTTGGTAGAGGTCTCTGTGGTTCTTAATTGTAAATTTGGTCACGTTGTTTTCTTATATCATGACATTGTTGTTGGAGGCGATCCCTGTCTGATAAGATTTTGGTTTCCATTATTTAACGCATAAAAAAAATACATGGGTGGAAAAGTAGGAATATATTTTTGGATGGTTTCCTTTGTACTTTTGAAATCGGCCATGTTCCCGTTACTTGTCTATTTTCTTTTCTTCTTCAAGAATCTCACATGTATTACCTCGTTTATTGAATATATTTTTAAATATTTTTTTGGGGTGAGGATGTTAGGAAGATTCATTAGATTGATATAGATAAAAGAGATTTTTTTTGGGTGGGGGGTTCCTAGAATCACAGAGTTTAATCTGTCTCTTTTAGGTAAATGGTGTCAGAGGATGGATGTGGATCATGGGGTTCCAATATCAAGTTGTTGTAGTTAGGTATTGTGACACCCTAAATCCCAAAATAATTATTCCTACTATTTATTCAAAAATAGGGTTTGATTCGCCGCAGAATAAAAACTTTTCTATTAATATAAAAATTCTTCGACAAGATTTAGGATACCACATTGACTCATAATAAACATAATTTACATTTCACTTCCTTGAAAATTATAATAATATTAACATCGAATCATTTGCTTATGAAAATATTTTCTTTTACATCATAGAAAATGGATTTCTTGAACAAAACTAAATAAGTAAGTATATCCCTTTCCTAGTGTCACTATCAGAGTAGACCTTTTCCAACACTTGAACTTTAAGACTCGTAAACCTGTATTTAGACTACGATTTCGCAACTGCAGGGCCAAGCCAGCAAACACAAGCAACGAAGGGGTGAGTTTCGAGAACATGTAATAGTGTAAAATAAATGAGAAGAACACGCAAGAAATTAAGTCAAAATCGTATCACATCACAAACATATTATTCAAAATCTTAAGAATATACTATATCAGTCCAATTCACATTAGTCACAAAATTATTACAACATAAGAATCAAAACCTTCACACACATCATATCAAAAATAGTCTCGACAAAGATAGTCACAAATAACAATCAAGACAGTCAAGAACATAATCTCTCGAGGTAATCGAAACATTCATAATGGAACGGTCACAATTCAAACAATGATAAAATTAGTCACAAATGACATTCCAGACAATCTAGAACACAATCACACAAGGTAATTAACATCATTCATGATATAACAGTCACAATTCAAATGATGATATGCATGCTCTTAGACTCTAGACATCTCATTCTTTGGTATCATTCTACTCCGAAGTACTTGGTTAGGAGGTCGATAGTACTATGCCACCACATGATGGATGGACAATTCAAAAATGGTTGAGTCCTCATGGACTATTCAAGGTTGACCGAGTCTTACTATTCAAGGTTGGCCGAGTCCTTACGGACTATTCAAGATTGGCCGAGTCCAAACTATTCAAAGATGGCCGAGTCCTAATGGACTATTCAAAGTTGGCCCTGCCCTCATAGACCCCCTTCTCAACCCTGAGGCAATATGCCTCATTCATTAGTACTTCCCCAATCATATTAGGTTTGTCAGACCCTACCTAGATGATGACCAAACACTCCACTAGGTCCTATACCTTATCATTCAATCCATATTTATTCAATAATCACAATTCACAGTGTATGCTTCACACTATTCAATAAAAATCCATATTCATGTATTTCAGCCAATCTCAGTCAAGTCTCAATAGTTCAAACATGTACAATCATGATTATAACTAGTCGAATTCTACCGGTCTGTAAGAGATTCAACAGGCAGTGCATTTTTAAACATAATTTTATACTAGTTAACACAAATCTGCACACACACATCCATCACACAATAATTAACCATTAAAACATGATCTCACAAAGATAAAATACTAAACAATCTTCACATAATTTCATTCATGGCAGCTTGGAGGTTTCTGAATCATATTTTTAATCCTCATTATTACCATCAACATATTCTTAATAAATTATTATTCATGAATCAAACGCTCTTACATCTAATTTCTCCCTTCGTTGGCCTAGGATACACCTTAAGAGCAAACACAAATCACAATCAACACTAACTCCTGGTTTAAGTTTAAGGTAATCGATAAGGGTAATCGAAATATTCATTCATATCAAGTTCATCACATCAATCCAAATCTGATTAGGGTAACCAAGAAAATTCCTTCATCTTAAAATAATCACAACAATCTGAATCCAACAAGGTTATTCGTTCATCTTAAATTAATCACATTAATCCTCATCACATATTCTCATATAAAGATTTTTACTCATCATAAAACACATGCCTCACATCACATTGTATATACATCGCCAAGTAGGCACAATTTCAAGAACAAGAACTTAAGCAATTAAAAAGATTAGTAATAGCAATTAGCCAATTATGATCACAATACCTATTCAACAATAACATCAATGAGCACATATTCCATCATAAAATAAGTCAAGCAACACCTTAATAAAATTTCTAATTCTTCTCTTAACCTCACTTCCATATTTGCACATTAGTTTATTCATCTCTCGAAGGCTACAACCATCGCAGCGAGCCTCAAATGAACTTGTGGGAAATACGGATTTCCCGTTCATCACAATTATTTTACACTCATGTACTCGAACTCTTTTCCCTCACCCCATTCCTGGATTGAAGCTTTCACATAACATACAAAAATACGAGGACTTGACAGCAATGACAAACTTGAACAATTTATCAAATATTCGTCTCATCTTCTCCGATCATTGTAGCTAACAATCCGCAAAGGAAATAAAATGAATATAGCAAACAAAAAAATATATTTACTATTAATAATAAACGTAAAATGTAATTCCTAGTTAACATCTTTTTATCAATTGTTTTAATATATGGACTTCTTATCAAAATAAAATAATAATAATGACATTTGAACTTATAAATATAAAACCAATTATTTTAATATGACTTAAAGTCATTATAGAAAAAGATTTCAGCCATGATTTCTCGTAAGGAGCCATTAGAATGATCAATTCCATTTTTCATTACCCCCTAATACACATATAAGTTGAATGTTATGACTTTGGTTAATGTTAGGTAGAAATCATCAATTTAGTGAGGTGGAATTCTATTCTATGAAAAATCAAAGGTCCAATTTGAAATTGAATTCCACTTACCTCAAGAATAATGGTTCGCAAATCACACTTACGGCGGCTCTAGGCTTTGCTTTGCATAGGGTTCATGTGTCTAATTGCTAATTAAGTTGCTAAAATACATAACTTAAGGTTACAATCAGTAGGTAATTAGATCCGTACAAGTATAAGTTAAGCCCAATCCTCTTTTTTACTTTAGCACACTTCTATTTTATTTTCTTTTAAAATAATTCTATCATTTTTTGTAAAAAAAATATATAATAAAGCTAATTAATATTGAGATAAATTGAAAATAAAAATCAGAAATTTTGGGGTGTTATAGGTATGAGATGGAATTGGGATGTGTGTGTGTTGGTGGGGGGTAGAAAAATATGGCTGATATTTGAAGAGGTGTGGGTCTGGGGTGGATAACTGGTTTTGTGATTATTTTATGAGGGTTATGGGTAAAGGGGTCAATTTTTTTTTTGTTGCATTGATCAGTGGTTGTAGGTGACCCTTTATGTGTTAGGCTCAGATGAATTTTTAGTTGTCTGAAAATCGTTTGGTGTTAATATTTAAGATGTTTGATTTAGGGTGGGATGTTGATGGTTATAGATGGAAGTGGCACCAGAGGTTATTAGCTTGGGAGGAGGATCAGGTGAGAGAGTGCTACAATTTGCTGTATAATTTTTTGTGTGTGTGGTTGATGTGCTAGATAAATGGGATTGGAAGTTCGATCCAGGTGAAGGTTGTATTAGTTAGTGGTGCATATCATAGGTTGTCTAATTTAGAGTAAGTTGATTGTTCAAACATAACAAATATTATTTGAAATAAGTAGCCCATTTGAAGGTCTTTCTGCTTGTTTGGCACTTGTTAAGTAATGAGATTCCCACAAACGACAATTTCCTTCAATGTGGAGTTATTTTGCCGGATTATGTTTTTGTGTGGGTGGTTGTGGCTTGGAGAAAAATATTGATTATCTTCATCAGGGTTGTGCATGTTTTAGGAGTATTTGGTCTCTTGTTTTGCAATGGTTAGGAATCTACTCAACATTTATGTTGTGTCTCTCTCTGATCATTTTGTTCAATTTAACTACTTATATGTATTCTCTAAAAGGATTTGATCTTGCATTCACTTTATTTGGATGACTTGCGTTTGAGTTATTAGGCAAGAAATAAATATGTGAATCTTTAATTCGAACATTCGGTAGTTACTGGACAGTGATTTTTTTTTTTTTTTTTATGGATGAAAGTGAAACATCTTACTTTTAGCTTTTCATGTATATTCTTTGTGGCATACTCCCTTCAGTCTCAAATATAAGAAAAAATTCTTTTTTTAGGTTTATTGAGTAATTAATGTATCTGCTTTACAATATAGACCAGATACATTAACTATTCAATGAACCTAAAAAAGGAATTTTTTCTTATATTTGAGACCATGGGAGTAATCTCATAGTTTGTCTCGGTTTTGTCATCCAGCTTGTGATGTATTTTGTGTTGTTATCTTGTTTTCTTGAACTTGGTTGATGGATACTTTTTTGAATCTTTTCCTTAAACATTTTGTGTTGGTTAAAATTTATTTGTCGGCTTGATTAATATAGTCTATTGTGACTTCTTCAAAAAATAATTTTTAGATTAATTTTTTCTTCTTAATAATTGTTTATCCTTGTATTGTTTAGGGTGTTTGCTTGTTCATTGAATAACTAGCATAGTAAGACACTTATCATAGACTTGTTTTTTATTACATTTTGTCCAAATCTACTTGCTGCCTTTTTTTTCTTAGGAAAATCTACTTGCTGCCTTGGTGAGTAAAACAAAGCCTCAAATTCCTAATCAAACTAAAAAGTCAATTCACTAGTGACGTTGTGGACATTTTGTCCATTAATTTCCACTAAACGCACCTTCCTTAATTTAATCAAACATTTATTTTAAAATAAGGGGTCACTAATAAAGATCTTTGCCGGTTTTTCCTAAAAAAAAAGAAGATATTTTGATGGAAAAATCTTTTCTAAATTGTGCAAAACTTGCCCATTACATAGTCACATGACTTCTTAACATTTCTAATAACTTTCAGCTCATTCTAGCATGTAAAACATGAAAATGACTCTCTATCTTGCACATCAAGGCATAAAATTGACTAAAAAAGAATAGTATAACCTAGTGTCATCACCAGATATGGTGAATAAAGATTGATTCAATTGATAAAATGTTGATTATCCGCAACCATTTTACATTTCCATCTCATGTCGGTATTAGGAAATTTGACATTAAAAATAAAGGTGATCAAGTTTTACCTTTAAAGATTTTCTATTAAAACAGTTTGTTTGAAAGAAACATGAAGTTATAGCTCTTTAAATCTTAAGCGAAGAATACCATAACATCATCATGTCTAAACCACAAGAAGAGTTTAGCTCATGATGAGCTTAACCACAAAGATGAAGATGAAATGAAAGCATGAAAAAACTAAATTGATAGATAAAATATAGTTATGAACAGATTACATTCCAACATGGAAAGATGTGAGCTTGAAGCATCACCAAAGTAATCATAACTCTAAATCACTAAGAACTAGTGCTCATGTTCATTTATGAAAAAGATGATATGAAGTAAGAACTCTAGTGGCTACCAACCCTAGTTGGAACTTGGACTCTCAATTCAACTAAGCAAATTCCAGATTCTTGGAACTAGCATGTGGTTGTCCTTTTATAGTAAAAGGCCAACCACTATAGGTTGTATCTTTGGTCATTTTCCACATGAGGTGTCCTTATTTTATCCTTGTCGTACATATCATATTTTTATTCCTCGTACTACCAATGATTGGCGCTAGCTCATAGAACTTAGCCAATAAGCAACGATAAGAAAGGGTCCCATGAGTTCGTACAATTGTATGACCATTCTGGACGATCCACAATGATATATCTTAAGACATCCTCCTAGCATTGTACCTTCATACTTCGCCACACTCCTTTTCCACGCTGTATCTTCACAGATCTTTAGTGCAATTCCTCAACCTGTTCCACAAAACATCCACAAAAAGCATTTCTAGTTCAAAATAATTAAATAACATTAAAAACTACTTAAAATCATTAATTCCTAAATAATCAATTATTAGATGTTATAGGCCATGCAATCACTCAATTTCTCATAGGTTATGGGGGATAAGGCAATGTAATAACCTACAAAATTGTTGGTTATCATATACCTAGGTTATTTTTCAAGCCACCCTTATTGTTTATAATTTCCTTTGCTAAACCGGTTAGAGCTTTCATGCATATCCCCTTTCTTTCAGTGACAAACCACGATATAAGCCAATTGGACCTAAAGTTTATTTAAATGTTTACCCAATATGAAGTTAGGTAAAAACATTAAAATACTTTCTTAGGTTTGATTTAAAGTTTAGGGGTTGCTTATGGAATTAACAACATTCTAAGTCAGGAGTGGGTACAAGAGAAATGAGAGACACTCATCAAATTAAGTCTCTCAAGAAACAAAAATGAAAGGAATGAAGAAAAAAGGACCACAAAAACTTTAAAAGAATGGTCCCTTCATAAAATTTTAAAGTTCTCTTTGTAAGAATCTTGAATGACACAATTTCTTGGTGATTGTTGGAATTGTAAATAAATGGAAAAATAGTAATACCTAGTTTATAAATAATAGAAAGAAAGAAGGAATCATTTTTTTTATTGTGATCAATTAGTCTAATGGCTAGAAATTTACTATTTTTAAGGTGAATAAGGTGGGTGTCCGAAGTTCAAACTTTAACTTCCACATATATTATACATTGTTCTTACTAACTGAAGTAAGTTTACATGGACGAAGGAAATAAATACTTAACTTAGAAACGAGGAATCAATGATAGTTAAATAGTTTGATATGACACCAACAAACTCAATAAAATGTCATCAAATCTTAGAGTCAATTCAATCGTATACACATGATCTAAGTACAACAACAAATATAGTGGCAGTGTTGAAAAAAATATAGTAATGCTTGACCAATTGTTTAATTTTTTGAATGGATAAGGGTTCTCTTCTTTGTCTTTCAATAATAAATAGATGCATTGAATGAGGCATCACTTCTAAATAATGGGGTTTGGATGTTTTTGGGCAGGTTCCCATTCAAGGCATCGTCTTCTCATTTATTTGGTCATTATTTTCCATGACCAGTTGAATGTGACTTGCTAGTGGTCCTTCATGTTGTGATGTCCTACGAGGTAAACAACTAGCAAAGAATGATGTTAACCACGAAAAGCAATTGCATGTGTTGAACAATGCATCTATTCTTAAAAGTATCAATGTTATTTGCTTCCTCCCTCCGATCACAATTATAAGCAAAAATCAACTTTTTAGGTTCATTCATTAAATGATGTATTTTGTCTATATTATTGATCAAATACATCATTTAATGAATAAACTTAAAAAGTTGATTTTTGCTTATAATAGTAACCGGATGAAGTATATTCTATAGTAAGTGTTTTACTAATTATTTTGATAAACAAATAAAACAAACAAGGTTAAACTATTTTAATACAAGTCGTAAGTTGTTAGATAAGCTACAACGATTGAAATAAGCTAAAAACTTAAGAAATTCATTTTAAAAAAACTTTTTTTTAGAGATTTTTTTTAAAAAAGAAACTTATCATCAACATATATATTATAGACTATTTTCATATGGTTATTGAAATACTTAGGTGTATATGATAAGATTAGCTCAAAAGTGTAAATAATCTTTTTTTAACACAAAGAATACCTTGCACAAACTTCTTAAACATAAATTAACGGGTTAGCTAGACTCTAGTACATTACTACAATAATTTTAACATATAGTGACAGAACAATCCGTAGTAAAGCTCGTAAAACCGTAGGTATTGGTGATAGACCTATACCAAAAAATGTTTGTTACGTGCCATTTAATTCGTTAGATCCACATAAATTTGCCGCCCCAGTAACTTATAGCTACGATATTTTCAAACTGTTGGACAAAGTCTCAGAGCTATAACCACAGTTAGTGACGCTTATTGAATTGCTTTACCCATCACAGTTTTCTGTTGGTAAATGTTTGCAACATTTTTTTGGTACAATTTTTTTTTACTTAAACAAATAAAAGTTTATAAGAAAGATATTAAGAAAAATAAATCATAATTTATCCATCACAATTTTCTGTTGGTAAATGTTTGGAAACATTTAAGGGTAAAATTGTGATCGGCAAAACACTTAACTATTTATTATATTTCTTAATATTATAGGGTCTTGCTAACAAGTGTTCTAATAACACTCTTTGAGAATTCCTAATTAAGAAAATGTTTATAAGAAGAGTTTAATAGTTCAATTTCCATTGCATTGAATGCATTAATTTCCATAAAAACTTACAATTTAAATGTTGTTAAAGAATGCGACAAGAGCACTCGTTAGCATTTCCTTTAATTATATTTTTAATTAGAAAAGTTTGCCTATAATTTTTTGGAGAATGCTAACTAGTGTCCCAATGACATTGGTTAAGCATCCAAAATAGGTAAGTTTTCAAGAAAAAGTTATGTAATCATTACTTGATCAAAAACAACATCTTATGTTTCGAAGACAAATTTTGTACTTGTAGATTCCTTAATCAATGTCTTGAGGACACGGGTTAACAAGACCCTAATTTTTTCAATACCATCCACTGTATTTTTTGTCCTTCTGGTTCTTTTTTAGCTTGGAAAGCTTTAGAAGTAGACGCTTTGCGTTTGACTTGTAAAGAGCTAGGGATTTGTTTCTCTTAGGAACATTCAAAGTTCTTTGTTTCTTCAATAGCTGTTTTAATTTTGATCTCCATTTCATAGGAAGGTTTCTTAGAATCTTTCAATTTCAATATGTACATTCCTAGAGTATTTGTTTCAAAAACTCCGAGTGTTGACAAGTTTTTGAAATCTTCCAAACATGTCTTCAACGGATTTGTCTTCCACTACAAGAAAATATCATATTAGCTACCAAAATCTTGCTATGCTGTTTGCTCTAGTTAAATCGTCTTTAATTTACTTTGCTCTTACCGCAAATGAAGTTTCTCTAGCTAATGTTTACATTGGTTCGTTACTGTACCTAAAAATAAAACAAACATTTTTTTTTTGTACATCAAAGTGAGCAGACTGTTTTTCTTTAAATATTCTTATTTAAATTGTTTTTTTAAAATATTCATTCAATTATTTTATTTTTAAAAAAACTAATATTTTCATTTACTTTAACCCTTCTCTCTCTCTCTCTCTCTCTCACTTTCTCTCTCTCGTTTACGGTCCCACGCGCCACCGCTCAGTCCAATGCGCCACCGCTTCCGATCGTTTGTTGCATCCTTACTCTTTGTGTGTTCATCTCTGTCGTCTCTCTATTTTCATCTCTGATCCTCCTTGAGATTCTTCTCCACCATAGATTATCATCCTCCTTTGTCCCAATCGATCTCATCATCTACAGTTTCTGATTTATCTCTCCTCATGAGATGCAACGATAGAGATTGGCTTCGATCGGAAGTGAAAGAAAACGTTGATTCCAGTGGCGGAGAAGGAGGTTCTAGACATTGCAATGTCGTATCTCCGATTGCAGAAATGTCTACATCTTCATCGAAACGGACACGACGGTGAGGTTAGGGATTTACACTTATTGATTAAACATGGAGGTTATAGACATGGCGGCGGCGTTGCTCCGATTGTAGTTCTTCCAAACGCGCGGCAATCTTGGTAAGGATACTTTTGTTCTTCATTTTATTTCCTGATTTATGTACGATTATGGAATGTTGTATTGTAATTCTGCAATTTAGTTTTTGTGATGCGGTTTTTGAAATGGATTTTCGGATAATTGAGCAATTTTTCATCATAGTGTTCATATTCCTAACTTATGGCATAACTTCGGATCGATTTGTTGACTGTAAGTATGATATGAGAATCTATCTTAGTTGATTGAGATTAGTAAACAAATTCAAAACCGAAAAGTAATTTTCACATCACATATTCTCTATTGCTAGATAGATAACCGATAGTATGAGTTGAGGAGTGGTTTGTTTGTCATTTGAGAAATTATTTTCTGATTAGTGTAACAAAAGGACAGAATAAGAATTAAGCAATTAGGAGACTGATTCATTTTAGTTATTGATATTCTTTTTCATTTACTAGTAAGCAATTGTTTGGATTTTATTGTCGAGTAAAGAATAGTGGTTGTGGCAAAATATCTTGTTATGTGATTAGATCACAACCTTTTATGATTGTGGAATATCATGTTATGGATGATTGGGAATGAAAACTCTGTTAGCAGGATCATTGTTGATGTTCATGGTGAGATGTTTCGAGCAATTTTCATTTGTTATTGACTCTTGGAAGAAACTTTGAAATAAACATGAATATTGGATTAATAGTACATTTGTTTGTTGAAATTTTAAGAGAAACTCAATTGGTATGTTAAACATGATACTAGCATACAAGATGCAATCGTTTTGAATCACATGTCAAAAGATGCAAATCCTCTAGTAAGAATGGTTCTAATAAATCTTTAGTCTATTGATGAGCAAAACCGCAAGTGCACGGTTTTACCGAAGTAGTAAAAATAGAGTATCGTTCCGACAGGGAGTTATGAACTTAATTAACTTTTAACAAT
>Ga0315913_1001946_pt1 | contig 23658 bp, 15 predicted proteins | sample MpolsnodulesMG_FD_207736 | JGI IMG/M metagenome (GOLD analysis project Ga0315913, IMG submission 207736) | Medicago polymorpha root nodule microbial communities from Los Angeles, California, United States - small nodules | ecosystem: Host-associated > Plants > Roots > Nodule | place: USA...
AGGATAAAACAAAGGAATTTAGCTTCCGGAAAAGATTTAAAACATAAAAAACCTGAGGAGAATATATGTGTGTGTACACGTCCGCGCACACACATATATTGTGAATGCTGCTACTTATCACCGAAAACCAAAAGCTTAAACTATTGACTTCTTCAGAGCTTATAGACCATGCTAATGCAATGCAACTATCCTTTTGACATTGAATCCTGTAAACTCCGTAAAAAAAGATCTTATGATTAAATAATTGGATATCACGTTTTAACAAACTTTACTAACACAGGTCCTTTGAAAACAACATACATAAGCCTAATGAAACAAAAACCCTAATGAAAGGAATGTAACTAAAGAGCAACCCTCAAGAAAATGTAAAATCGATGATCATCGACATAGGTGTAGATACAAATATTGGTATCAAATGAAAATTAGAATGACGCCAAGCAATTGAAATGATGAACAAGACTCTTGCTCTTCAGTTTCACTTCACATGACAATACAACAATTTCAAGATGACAGTGGAAAAAATGAAGGCACCTTTTTAATAGCTAATAACAATTGGTTGCACAATAAGTTTCTAGTAAATTCTTAGAAAAACCCTCCAACGTTGAAATGTAAAGTCAGCTGTGGCACTGTGCACAAAGAAAAAGACTCTGGCAACAATAATCAGAGCTGTAGTTTTACCCAGAGATGCCACACTGTAATATCAATACTATTCTTCTATGTCCTCGGTGCTGCGATGCACTCCATCTCCAGATTTAGCCACTGGTGGCTTCTTATGTTTCTTACTTTTGGCTTTCTTTGCCTTCATTCGGCGTTTCTTTTCATTGGCATCCACCCATTTGTAGTCTGCAGGTATGCTGAAAGGATCAGCTTCATCCTTATATCTGTGACTGTCAGAGTCGCTGGACTGCCCCCCGCGGCCTCCTTTCATCCACGAAATCCATGATGCGGACCCCTCTGATTCCTTGGATTTGGCATCCTGAAAATGTGCAGGGCTGGAAAGTGGTGTTGAAAACTCCTCTATTGGCTGAAGCTCCTCAAATTTTGTAAAAGTGACAAGCACCCTGATAGTAGGAACTATGGGGATAGCAACCTGTGCAGCACAAGAGATTGTTATTACCATTCAAAATGGAATGTCATTATAAAGAACAAAAATGGATGATGAACATGCCAGAGCACAAAGAGTGACACACAAACATGTAGAAATCAAGCTCCTGATAAAGAACAAGAATGGATGATGAACATGCCACAGCACAAAGAGTGACACACCGACACGCAGAAATCAAGATCATTATAAAGAACTAGAATGGATGATGAATATGCCACAGCACAAAGAGTGACACAGACATGCAGTAATCAAGCTCAATATTATCACGCCAACACTTAGATATAGTTTGATATCTCTGAAGTTTATGTCGAGATAAGCCAACCAGACTGATGATCTTAGTCATACAACTGGGGCATAACTAATCTATGATAAGTCAAATCCAGGTGTAATAATCACCCAATTTTCTCTGCCAACTGAGAGAACTCCTCATTAGGCAAAATGAATAAAAGGCAGGGGGTGGGGATGAAAACTGGAAAAATCCTCAAGTTTATCAGGTCATCTGAAGAAGAGCAGTAAATCTTGGATTTGCACATGAAACAGTTTTTGTATCGTTGTAGCTTGACATGATTAAAATAACATCAACAATAACAGAAGTATCGTGTGATGATTATCGGTCATACGAGACATTCAAAATATACTTAATGCACAAATGTCAATACTTATACAAGAATGACCAGATAACTGAAACAGACACATGTGATCAGAATCTCATAACAGTTGTGAAACCTAAGCGACTGGCGAAATTCAGATGTTTATCAGGTATATTTTTACCAAGAAATATAAAAGATTTATCTCACACTGCCCATAGAAGGCAGCAGCTACATGTAACATGAGCACTCTGTTGTGCTGATAGAGTGCAGAGCAACAGTGCATAAAAAGTTCAGAACTTTGGTTATAGTATTTGGATTACCTTGACAGGAAAAGTTCCATGAGGAAGCTTAGTTGTCAAAAGCTCTCGTAGTCTTCTGATAGCTTTAACCTTATTTGCTAAGATGTCAAGTAGAGGCAGAAGCTCGTCGGTTTTCAATGGGAAGTCAGGCGTCAACCACAAGACAGGTCTTAAACCCTTTTTATACTCACTCTCGGTCTTAGTCTCGCTAACTGCTCCTTTCTTCTTCTTCTTTTTAATGTTTTTATCCTTTCCCTTCTTGGTGTCTCCACTATCATCCTTCAGAAACTCGGATGCTATCTTTTGATCAGCCAATCTCTGGTTGCTACCTTCTGGGCCAAACCTAGAAGTTTTCTTTGATGTTTTTAAATCCTCTGGAGGATCATCACTGTTGCTTTTCAAACTTTTCTTGTTCCAACCAAACCAGCTCTTCTTCTCTTTAACCACACCATTGGCTTCAGAATTCTCATTGGAAGCTGATGAACCATTTTCTTGACCATCAACCCCATGCTCTTCATCTTCACAAGCAGCGTCAGAGTTCCCCATTCTTAGTGCAGAATTTAATTGCATTCTTTCCTCGGCAGTCAGTACATCATCGTACTCATCATTGTTTTCCCCATTTATCATACTTTCTCCATCATCCACAGCAAATAGCTCTTCATCTGTCATAGCACCTGGAACCCGTCTTGATTTCACACTCACCATCACATTAAGCATGTCATAAACTTTTGCTTTCCAATTCCCAACCATCTCTGTCTTCTCTTGACGCCTCCAAGATAAATGAGGAATAAGCTCAGCCTGAGTAACATCAATACCTGGTCTGTACATATTTGTCTGAGACATCAAGGAGACTTCATGGGCAACTTCAGCTTCTGTTGGTTGTGTACCAGCCCCTTCCAAGGCATTTGTAACTTCCTTCTCCTTATGAGAAAGAGCAAGCAAAGAACCATGTGGCAGAGTTAAATTACCGTCCTCTGAAGTATAACCCTCTCCAAGGAACAAAAATGTTTGGTCTGACCGTTGGATGCGCAAACCATCAAAACCAGCAAGGGTCATATCAGCACGGAGATTGGAACCACGCTTCCATATTCGATAAGTATCAGAAGGGGCTATGCGTCCAATAAACGGAATTACAGAGCTTTCAAAATGAAAAGTTATCTCCATATAAAAATCACGAATACGAGTTGCTGAAGCAACAATACGAGGAAGTCTGCGACACCATTTTGCCCAAGCCAAAGGTTGATAGTGGCGTGCAATAATCATGGCAATAGCTTCCTCTCTGGTGCAAACCGCCTCTTGGAGAGCACTCCAACCATGCTCATTCTGTAAACTCCAATCCGCACCAGCAGCCATCAATATCTCAGCAGAGACATGATCCCTAAGACGCACTGCAAGGTGAAGTGGCGTCTCTCTAGCAGGTACATCACGACGATCAATGACAGATGATACCTCATCAGCTCGAAGTTCAGCAGCAAGAGATTCAGCTTCATTTTTAACCTCACCAGCCTTAGCAAGGTGAGGAAGGGCAGTAACAATGCGCCTAAGAGCAGCATGGTCACGTCTTGCAACTGCCAAGTGAGCAGGACTGTGTGCATATTTAGTTAAATCTTCCATGGATTTATCTCCTACCTCTCTCTTTTCCCTTTTGGCAGCTCCTACACCGTTATCATCATGTATAACTCCATTTACTTCCATAGTTTGTCAATCTTGAGTTACAAAACACATATTACAAAAGCCTCCCCCATAATGATTCCACTTTCCTTTCAATTTCTAGATCTTCCCAACACCAACAAAATGGGAAGTGATTTTTCTCCAAATTACCTGAGATTTCGAAATTCTTCTACCAAATTTTGAAGTGAAATTCCAAAATCAAAGTAGATAAATGAATCTTAAAACTCATGAATGCTCCAATGAAATGAAATCTGCAAACAGTAAAAGGCTTGAACTTTAAAGCAACAAACAAAGATTTACACATAATTGTAAAAGCAGAAAGAAAAGCTGAATTAAATTAAAAATAAAAATAAAAATATGATTATTGAAAATGAAATGAGTAAAGATAAGTTGAAGATCGGTGAAGAAAGAAGAAGTACCTGAGCTGAGCTTAAGTTGGTGAGAAGGAGAAAGCAAGTGAGAGAGATGGATGATTGTTGTGTTCTTGTTCTTGTTCTTGGTTAGGGTTGTTGTTGTTGTTGTTGTTGTTGTTGTTGATCGGACGGTTGAGATGAAATGAGATCTAAAGGTGGTGGTGGTGGTGTGGACCATTAATGCTGCTACTCACTGCTGACAGATGACTACTACTACACCTCAAAAGAGTCTTCACTCAGTATCCTATTTTTTCTTCCTTTTTCACTTTTCTTTATTAATTTCATTTATTACACTACTCCCTCTCATAGATGATTGATAAGAAAAAAATATATGAATTATTATATTCATTAATTCATTATTACATATGTAAATTACCATACCAATTAATTCATAATATTAATCACCAAATACATTTTAGACTAAATTACACCCTCCTTCCCTCCAAGATGTTTGAATTACACTTTACTTATCTCTTATGTTAAAATATACACTTCTCTCTCCTCTTATTCAAAACATATTAGAAAATATTTCACTTCCATCCCTTGAGAGAAGCTTGAATTACATCTCTCTCCCTCTTATGTTAAAACCTAATAATTTAGCAAAAAAATATAATCTAACACACTTCGAAGAAAAATAACATTGTGGGTCCAATTTAATATAATCAAAATTTCAAAACATATTTTTCGCTATTTTTATCCACAATTTCATTAACATATAATTTTAAACCCTATTATAAAATATGAAACAACCCAAAATAAAATTAAAATATGCGAAAAATTACTAAAGTCGATTAAATATGGTTATTTAAAAGTGAATTTTATACTCCAAATTATAAAATTAATAACAGAATATTTAAATTTAATTATCATTGACATTTAAATTATACAGAAACAAATTTATTTTTTTAAAATGGTGATTCAAAATTAGTATATTTTATAAAAATATTTATTTATGTTAAAATAAATTACAGTGTAGTGTATATTTAATTATCAAGGGAGAGAGTTGTAATTCAAGCATCTCATAAGGGAGGGGAGTATAAATTTTACTTTTTAAGGAGGGGAGTGTATATTTTAACATAAGAAAGAAGAGAAATGTAATTCAAGTCTCTCTTAAGGAATGAGAGTGTAATCTACTCTACATTTTACTATCAAAATAAAGTTTACTTCATAAGACGAGTTAGACGAGTTGTTGACGTGAGGTTTGAGATGAAGTAAGAAATTTAAGATTTACTATTGTTATTAAATATCATATAATGGAAGAAATATCAAAAATTAATTTGTTACGTTGATTTGTGAAAGAGAAGGATATTTTTTGGTACAAGTGAAAGAGAAGATTTTAATATATAGTAAAGAAAGTTGTACAAGCGTAAAATAACTAGTTAAGTGAAATGTGAATTGGAGACTATTTCAAGTGAGAGATTATTTGTTAAGTGTTGCATATTGAAGACTTGGAGTTGGTGACGGAAAACACCACCATGAGATGACTCAGGCTTTTCAAGTTCATAAAATTGAAGGACTTCTAAGACGGGAAATAAATAAGATTCTTCATGACTTTTTTTTTTTAAGTGATTCTTCGTGAATTGACAATCCCAACGATCTTTCCAAAAAAATATTCTAACCACTTTATAGAATAAAAATGATCAAAATACAACTATTTTAGATTACGTAATCTAATTTTATCATTAAAATTATATAGAAACAAAACTTAAAAAATTGTGATTTTGTATGAAATATTTAACCGAAAACAAAATTATCCAATGGCGCTTGAAGGATCAGTAGAGTGGTAAAATAAATTGGGTTTTGCTAGAAGACATTTTTATAAAGGTGTTTTTTAACAAGTTATTCTATAAGCATTTGCGAAAAGAAACCGATTAATTTTTATGAAGACGTCTTTTAACAAAATTATAACTAAAAATACAAATCATTTACTAAAAAACACCTTCATATGGTTCTGGCAAAACCATAAATTATCTTAACAAAAAAAATGGAAACCTAGAATCGTATATATAGTTCTCAAACCACCCGGATTCTTATTTTGCACTCAACCTTTTCCGTCAACCTTCACCGGACAACCTTTTACGCCGCCGTGGGAGGGTTGAAACGATGACGGCGCCTTCTCAGAGATGGGGCTACATTCGAATTATGTCTGGCACAATCATCGGTGGCATCCTCGGTTTCTATGTTATGCACCGTATGGAGATTCGTTACAAGGTTCAGTTGAATAATCTGAAACCCCTTTGCTTTTTCATGTTAAAGATTTTACATTTTTGGTGTTTGAAATGTGGGTTTGTTTTGTGTTGTCGTTTGCAGGAGAAAATGAATGAAAGGCTGAGAAAATATGAGGATGAATTGAAGAGGAAGATGAAGAGGGAAGAGACACTCAATGAGTTTGAGATTGAAGAATCATCCAAGTTTTGAATTTCCATTCTGTATTGTAACATTTCTTTTTGAGGTAGCCTTTCTGCTTTCGACGATTTTTTTAGAAATTGTAGAAAATTGTTTAGTGCCATAAGCAGTAGTTTCTGTCAAAGCTGTTAAATCTTCCCACCTAAGGAAAAGAGATGCATAGAATATAATATGGATTATGTTTGAGTATCATGATGATTAAACCCGTTTGAATCAGTTTATTTTGTTTTTTGTTGAATAATAATAACACTCGAAGAATGAAATTGCTGCTCGAATGAGACTTGTTTTGGCTTATTGAGTCATATTATTAGACTATTGGGTGCATTTTGAGGCGAGTGATTATAAAATGATTAATCCAATATTATCATAATGGGGTCGTGTAGTATATAAGCAGCAATGTTGTCAATTGCAGATAGCGAAAAATAGCTGATTGTGAATATTCCGCTACACAATTGTCTATAGCACCAATTTAACCGCTATTTGACACACATTTTTTACTAAATAGCATATCGTAGAACAATAGCGGTACAGCGCCGCTATGGCTGTTATTTAACAACACCATATATAAGAAAGGAATCTGTATCCTTTGTTGTTGTGCAGACCCTGCAGCAGCAATAATGAGGGTACGAGTAGAGTGAAAATGCATGAAAGATGGAGTGAGAGAGGTGGTAGGAGAGGACCATCTATATCCTGAAATTGGACTCTCCTTTACTTTTCTCTACATCTCTCTTTACTCTCTATCTCTCCCTGAATCTTACTCTCTCGATTGTTTTATTATTTTTTAACGAAGAGATAGGGTGGGATTAAGAGAGAGATAGAGCGTGAGGAGAGAGATGGAAACAAAAAGTGAAGGAGAGGATCTAAATCCCTATATCCTCCCTATCTATCAGATTCTGATCCCTTCATTCAGTGTTCCCTTCTGCACTCTCTGCTGTAATAATCTCAATCATTGAATTAATCTAATGGCGGAGAAACAAATAGACAAATAATTAAAAGAAATCTCTAAACCCCCAAATTAACTGTAATCAAATCTTGAAGATGTCAAAACATTTACCAACCTACAAAGATGTTGTTATATTTTCTGTTTTTTGGATGGACTTCTTCTTTGGAACACTGATTTACTGAAGTGTTTTTTTGGGGTATGTTAGTGATCTACTAAAGTGTTCTTTTGGGGGTATATTAGTGATCTACTAAAGTGATCTGCTACGGTAAGCCAGTAACAATTTCTTTATGTCGTATGAATTTCTTCACGGTTGGTGACTTTTTTTATGAACTTGGTAAATCATATCATAGTTGACACCATTTATTCCAACGTTGTACTTCATGTGTGCGCTTTATGTTGCTATACCATATGTGTGTGACTGTATATATTTACAAGAGTTGAAGACGGTCTAACTGTCTTAAGTTTTTCTTTTTTTTGAGCAAACTGTCTTAAGTATTTGTAATGCTCAAAATTTAGTAAACTAATTAATTACAGTGAATTGAACAGATGCAATATGGCTCAATGACTATCTCCATTTTACAATATAATTTCATTAATTCAATTTGAAATTTGTACATGATAGTGGTCAAGTAAACCCATAAGCAAAGGTTGGACCATAGTTTCTTTGCTTCCACCTCCTCAATCAACATCACCATCAATTTATCTGCTTTAGCAAGTTGGTCTCTTGGAAGCCTTACAAGAGTTGTTGCATGATATCATCTGTTTCCTCTGCTTCCAGAAACAAATGAACAGTTTGTTTTAATGTTGTTTTTCAACTTCAATTATGTTTTTCACAAAAAAACACTTAGTTATGTTGATTTTCAGGGCTTAATCACAGGTTGATTGCATTTATAAGTAGTTTATTATATTTATACATATATATTAACTAAATTCAAAAGGGGAGGAGGGTGGCCATGGCCCCATGTTGGGCCACCCCCTCTCACTGCCACTGGATTTGCTTAATGCATTGGATTGTAGCAGTAACTTACCATTCATTGGTGAGTCAGTTTATCTGTTACCATAGTAGCAGTAAAATGATGATGTAGCAGAGAAGTGAAAAGAGTTTTGTACAGTAGTCTATTCGCCATGATGCGGCATGGTTCGTGTTTCTATCCCGTCGCTGCTTCTAAAGAAGAGGCTCCCCTTTCAAAGGCCATGGTGTCCTAGCCGAACACAGCTGTAAGATGAAGAAAGAATGTGTACAGTATGGGCGAGAGCAAAGAGATGATCTTCTCGCCAATTGTGGTTGGTCTAGTTGGTAAGGAGCAAACTCAGACCCCACAAAGGTGTGAGTTCAATTTTTTATGACAGCGTTATGACTTCGTTGGTGCACAATTTATATGTACCTTTGTGAGCGCTCTTTGAACTTTATCTTCACTATTGATAGAAAAAAATATACTTGAGAGAATCCATTTCAGGGTGACACCACAATGAATACATTTCCTATCACCAAAGTGTGTGGAAATCTTACTAGTCTCTCTCCTATGACTTCCTTATTATTTTCCTGGTACATCGACTTCATAATTTGTTAAGCATGAAATGCGAGATAGCCTTCACAATGAAAAGCTAGTTTAATTTCTGAATGGGATGAGTTATGTTTTCGAAATGAAAGTATAAAGACTCAACATAAAAGTAAACAGCGGAAATTATTCATAGGTTTGGAAATCGGTTTCTATTGCTAACAAACCATCTCCCCCGTTAACAAATTAATCACTAATATTTGTCTAGAAAAATGTTGAGTATCCAAAGTGACCATATCACAAGTTGAAAAGTCACACAAAAAAAACTACTCTAATAGCACAAATTAAAAAGAACCAAAGTTCATGCTAGGTGTGGTAAGTTCGCATTCCTAAGTAAAAAGAAGAGACTAATAATAGTATTATAAGGAGTTCCCGAGTAAAAAAGAGAGCATCTTTAATAGGATTTGAGTCATCTGAAGTGACTATCTTAGGAGTTGAGAACCTATAGACGGACACTACTCTCGTGAAGTGCACACAAAGAGCCAAATGTTCATTACTTTTTTACAAGAAGGGTCAAATATTTTCTATCAGAAAAAGAAGGGTCAAATATTCATACTACTTAGATTTATATGCATGGTTTTGCGTATATCAAATTGGATTAAGGCTAATGCTTCAATGTTCCCCCTTTTAACTAGGTGGTGTGCAAAATTATTCATATATCTACGATGACTCTAGAATTTCAAGTCGTGGGGATGATATTCTATTATAAAAAAAATTAACACACACTGCCATATAGGTATGTTAGGGGGTGTCATGGAGTCTCGCTTTGTTCCATTTTTGCTCAATTTGTTATCAAAGTAAATGGACCACAAATAAAGCAAAGTAAATGAAGTAAAGCCGAATTGTGTTCATGGGCAGAGCTGATGGCGGGGGTGATGGATGACCAGAGTTGAACGTGTACTCTAGGATGTGCATTGCTAAGGAAGAGCATTAGAAAACGCTAAAATATTCCTTTAATTCCAGTTATAGTTAATGAAGTTTTTTTCTATATATAGCAACAAAATACTTTTTAGTACTACATATTATTGATCAAATACATTAATTTTTACCGACTCGTAACTCTTGCAAAAAAGATTTGAGGAAGTGTTGTTTTAAGATTTTAATTGTGTCGATCAAAACTGTGTACACAGGTTTTGCATTAATGATACCAAACATATAAGTACAGAGATAGTTGCCCAATAATTTGTCGACTAGATACACAATAAGTGGAGTTGAATCATCTCTCAAAATCAGGTTGTTTCGTTTAGGCTCGTTTTTCTTTGGAAAATAAACATATTTGATACGTATTCCAAAAATACTCAAAAATCAAATGACAACGTATTTGATATCAAAATTTTGATGTGAATATAACATTTTCTACTTAACTAATGCTACAAGTCACTATATAGGATTTGCAACAAGAAAATGGCTCATATAAAGTTGAATAGCAAAAGAGATTGGGTTATCGAAGATGTGGAAAACAATCATACCTTCATCATTCTTTTTTCTTCTACTTAAAATGGCTCATTTAAAGTTGAATGGCAAAAGGGATTGGATTATCAAAGATGTGGAAAACAATCATACCTTAATCTTTCATTTTCTTCTAATAATAAAGCCTATTTCTATTGGCCTTTTTTTCTTCTCATTTAAGGCAATTATTAAATAAAATACATGACCCAAAACTGGTGTTTCTCTAAATTGAATCCTAACTGAAAAGAACATGGATACCGTGTGAAAAGAGAATCACACTTGAATTCAAATGTTAGATTAATGCACAAAAATCCCTCTTGAGCTCCCAAGATGACAGCACCTCGACAATTATATAGATGTCCTAGCCTCAAAATTCTTTCTACTCTTCGTCTTCATCGTCTTCTTCGGGAGCCTCTTTTAGCCACTACAGATAAGAATAAATAAATGACTTACATAAGAAAGTAATGCATCTCATGGGATAGTTGAGAAGATGCAAGTAACATAATATTAGTTTTGTATGTGTGTAAAAATAGACGAAGATACTCACTTGAATTAATGGTTGAGCTTGGTTAACAAATACTTTATCCGCCTCATCCGCGTCTTTCTTCTCATCTTCCCAACTCAAAATAGCATCTTCTTCAATAATATCCTCGTTATACATGTAGTGCAAAATCTGAAAGCAGGTAAGGAGTCAAAACAAGAGGGAAAAGAGAGTCCGATGTAGTGTGAGAATATGAATCTATTGACTCCAATCATTTTACAAGTATTGTATATAGACAGCATGAAAATGGGAGATCTCAGTATAACAAAATAACTCTACTTCTGTCAGCAAAGCAAGTAGGCGAGCGTGAAAATTTGCTGGAACTTCAATTGTGTTAGGCGAGCGTGAAAATTTGTTGGACCTTCAATTGTGTTAGGCGAGCGTGAAAATTTGTTGGACCTTCAATTGTGTTAAAATCCATTTCACAACATTATTGACTGGCTTTAGACAGAACAGTAGTGCATAAGTTGTGATTCATCTTATAAGTATTTGCCTATGACCAGAGGATATAACACTGTCTAAAGTTGAGTCCATGTTATAGTTTTTCTTTCTGAGGTGCATAAAAACATCACGCATTAAGAGGCCTAATTCATGAAATATATAAAATCATTTTTAATAGTAACAGACGATACACAGCAACTTCATACTTAGATAACCTTTCTGACATGCTACCAACTGAATAAGGACAACTCAATAACCTAACCAGTAAAAGATAAGAATACCTTTGTGAACAATGGAGCAAACTCCTTCGCAGATTCCAAACACATTTCTTCAAATTTTAGAATCACTTCGATCTAGAGCAAAAAAAATTGGACGTATGAGTTTATTTGCAAAAGATAGTTTTTTTTCCCAAGCCTTATAAATGAACATTGGACGATGTCATGATGATGAAATCACAATAAAAGAAGAGTGGCATAATCTCAAAAAAGATCCAGATTAAACTAAAAAATAATGCAATTGGTAATTCTTCAAATTAAAGAACACTACGCAAATGAACATGAGTAACTTCAACAAGGAGAAAGAATTAACAGACGCACCTGCTCGTCCGTATCATTAAGATAGGATGCAAGAACCTTTTTCCACTTAGTAAGTACAACATGAACATTCTGAACCAAGCCATCTGAAAAATTAATCCCAGAGGCAATAATAAAAATTAATCTCAAAGGCAATAATAAAATCATCAGGCAACCCCTGAGAGTTCAAAATATAACTATATGACCAACATATATACATGTTGGAAAGTAAGATTGGGCATGAACCACTTAGCATTACCCCACTAGGAGGAGTCAGCTCCATGGATACTAACACCAATGTACTTGTCATAAACCAAAATTTCAGTAAAACCATACAGAGCAAGCGCTATTACAGTGGTTTCAGAGAACTCAAGAATGAGATAAAACTTGAAAAGAATAGAAGTGCATTTCTGCACTCAATCCTTGAATGAATATGATACAGGTAGGATGTAAGAACCTTTTTGCATTCTGTAAGTGATTTAGCTAAAAACTTATGCCAGTGGCACACAGTTCAGCACTTAGTTGAATGACTAAACTATAGATGATACAGTAGTTAAAGTCAAGTTATACTCTCATAGTGGTTTCTCTTTATATTTAATTAGGTATCCCTCTACACATTTCAATTTCAGTATCTTCTATTTGATTCAACACTTTCCTCACTGGAGACTCCCAGTTAATTCATGTAACCTGAACATTCTGCATAATTTGTTACTAAATATATCTGATAGGTTTTTCCCAAGATGCCAAGTTTTCCATCCATATTCTATGCCTTATAAAAAATAAATGGGAAAGATTAAAAAGACTCTAACAACAGGAATATGGATGAAAGCTCACCAGCTGAACTATGGGGCAAGTCTACAGCATACTTCATCATTGCATAAAATAAAGCTCCAGCACAATCAGCAGCTATCTTGTTGTATGACAACCTAACACGAATAAAAACAATGTTTCTACAAATTAGTTCCTTCCTAGTGAATGCAGATTCAAAGTGTCATTAAATAAAAACAATCAACACATATGACGAGAACACCGGAGTCAAAGAATTGCAGTTCCAGAAAGATAATAGTTATGAACACACTCCATGAAGATGGCATAGCTTCTAGACAAAATTGAACACTGGTTCTTTAATATATTTAGATAGGGTCAGTTGAGGTTGGATGGTTTATGACTAGAGTAATGTGTGACTGTATGTAGTAAGCTTTGACTAGTGCTTGTGTTACAGTTATTGTGCACAAGGTTTCTGTTCTGTTTCTTTTTTTGAAGGGAGGTTTCTGCTCTGTTATGTACCATAGTTCTGTTGTTTGTATCTAGTCTATTTTAAGAAAGTTAATATGTATCTATAGGATATCCTAACTCCGTTGAGTCGGTTAGTAGAATAACTGTCAACTTTGACAGTTATTATAAGTCTGTTAGCTGCTTGCACTGCCACCTTACTTTTAAAGGTTTAACACATTCAAAAATATGTTTAACATCCAAAATACAGAGGGATGCCAGATATATATATATTTTGATGCATGAAAATCAAAATAATAGACTCAATTTCAAATAATAGACATAAGTATATTACATACTTCAAAGAATTGACTTCTAAAGTCAAATGGTTTTCTTGTATGTTTTCAAGCACAGCCCTCAGAAAAGTTGCTTCAACCTGCAAATGACAGAATATTAAAAAATGAATATCCACAAAATGCAACCGATGTAAGTTTATATGTCAAAAACTCACCTCTTTGTCAAAGTCATCTCTTAAATCATCATTATCATCGTCATCTGAATCATTAGGATTAGGTATCAGCTCCCCAGAAGGTGGAAGAATACTGCCATCATGAATTAACTCCAGTTCATCTTCCATAGCTTTCACTGCCTCCAAAATTTTATCTTCAGTAATAGGCGCCACTGAATGCCTCCACTCTTCCTCATGGCCTCCTTCACATTTTGGCCAAACATAACCAGCCCCACCAAAACCTAGCTGATTAATAAAAGAAAGTAATATAAGAAACAGTGAATACCCTTTAAAATGAAAATTCTATCAATCAAATCTTAGTGTAACTAAACAGAACATCTCTATCACAGCATGTATCCACTACAATCATTTGCATGGTCCAGCTGAATTGTTCACCAAGAAACACAAAGTATCAGCAAATTACTAGGTTGGAGTTAAGCAATCTCCAGATATATTGTTTATACACTACCAACGATACTTGAAAAATCAGATAAGATAATATATTGCGAATAAGTTTGTCGGTGCTCAGAAGAAAGACATCTCCCATATATCAGCTTCAAACTTCAATCTATATGTTCTTGTGAGCTTAGCTCGGTTGGTAGGGACAATGCATAATATATGCAAGATCTGGGGTTCAAACCACGGCCACCACCAAAAAAAGAAAACTTCAATCTATATACTCATGATGGAAGAAAAATAAAACAGGGATCATATAACAAAATCAACAAAGAGTTGAATTACAACAAGCACAGGGTGAAATTAAAGCTAGAGGCACTCCTATCCTGTGTAGATCTGTTAGATTAAGTGCAACAGTCATAAACTAGCCCATCTCCCTCTCACGTCAATGAAGAAAACAATGACCGAATAGAACACAGTTCTAAAACAAACAGTTACTTAGTATCTTCAGGCTGGACAACTCAACCAAATAGATTTCAATAAAAAAAAAAATTGCATTTGAACAGATCAACATTTATCCAATGTTAAATGTAAATTAAATTCTACAATTTGGTTGACGGAACCAGAAAACTTACATATGTTATTTGGCAGTAACAATTATATTAAATATCAACAGAAACAAAATGACAGCAGTAAAGCTAAACAATGGTCAACAACATAAATTAAGAAGTTTTCCGGAACAAACCTCTGAAGCAGGGTTAAAATGTCCATCCAATAATTCAGAAGCAGTTTCTCCATCTGACTTATCCACTGTGCTGGTGATGGCTGCATAAATGAAAATGGTAACTGAAAGCTATATATATGCTTTTAACCTATCCACATACAAAAAAACATATCCACATCCACACATAGTATAAAGAAGATAAATTTACTTACAACTCAATGGAGGATAGCATGAAAATCAAGTAATGTGTTTTTTTAGGACCTAAATTTTTATCAAATACCAGTTACAGTTAAGGACCTCAACTTTATTAAATTTAAAATATATTTTTATAAATTAAATGATGAAAAGGCAAAAATATCAAACTTGATAAATGAAAATGGTTTATAATAACAAAATACATGGTATATATGTCTTCCAATTCCCATTCTTTTTTTAAATGATAAATATTTTTTAAATGTTATGCACTTATCGATGATCTGAACATTTTTTCCTCAGAAAAACTAGAGAAAGAGGAAGACTAAGAAAAATTGTGTGAGACCGTTCATTCAAAAGGACTCGAATCTATACAGCCTCTCTAAATTGGATTTTGAAAACCATACAAGAGAGGTTGACCCATGTACTCAAGCCAACAAATTAGAAAATGTTTCAATAGTGACTATTGCACTTTCAAAAACATACTGACTAACCAGAATTAGCTAAACAATTACATCTCATTCAACAACAGTTTGACCAAAACACTTAAATGCAATTGTTTTTCGGGACTTTTACTAATGGAATAATCCAATTCTATGCAAGAAAAAAACTTTAGGCAAGCTGGTAGAACCCATAAATTTGAAGGTAACTCTATTATTTAACTGGAAAATGATGAGCTCAAAGCTCTTACAAAGATGAAAACAGAAAACTGAGAGGATAAACCAGAGTTCAGAGAACTCCTACCAGAGTTAAGCTCCTAGACCAGAGAGAACTTCTCTCCTAAACAACTCTGAACAAACTTTCTGACTGCTTCACCCTCTAGGATTCCCTCTGTTTAATAACTGAAATTATCCCTTGATTCCAATAATTACTCTAACTGTTTGTGTTCCCACAGCTTCTACAGGCTTCTAGAAGCTGTACTTGTGTGGATTGGACCCAGTGATTGGGCCAACACATGTACAGGAACTCAGGGTTCTCTCACAAGCATTAAAGAAATTTATTCCAATCCATAATATTTATAAAAGATTCAGTGTATGCACCTGGGTATCTCTTTTTATATTATTAGAATTAAACAAATCAAGTCTTCTTTAAAACCAAAACATCTAATCAAGCTCAAAATACATGTTTGAAGAATTAAATACCACCAATTCATTCAGTTCTAAGGAAAGAAAATCTTCCTCACTGTCAGCCAGGCAATATTTCATATGCTAGCAGCAATATCTCATTTCCAATTGCTAATAATGTAATTCAATAATAATAGGGCACAGTAAAAAGCTTTATGAAAATTCGGCAATACCACTAGTACTATCAGCATATTCGAGCTCTTCGTCGCTATCTTCCTCAACCGGCTGCTGTAGTAGAGATACTTGTGAATAAGGAGGAACAACAAACTCCTGCCCAACTACAACCTGGAAACATGAAAGACAATTAAGTCCCTATATTTCCATCTTACGAAGAATAACTGGAAAAAAGTATCTATATTCCCATCTAATGAGAAAAAAAAAAATACACAAGCACAGAGAATTTCACAAACATCTTACATACACTTAGGATCATCAAAAATGAAATAAATCACTAGATTGTTATATGTACAGCAGCATAAGAAAGAAAATTATGACCACTAATAATGAGTAATATATTATAATAATACTAAAATACTAAACCCAAAAATTAAAGGCTTCAATTATTCTCAAGCATCAACTAAAGCATATAGTTTAAAAGATATTGATACTTAGATTTAGTGACCACCTGAATATTGTGGTGAAGTGTGAAAAATTTCAAAGCAGTCCAAACATATCAGAAACATGAAGGATGGAAGTATGGGTACTAAAATTGTATCAAACCTTAAAAGACAGCACAACACCAGGTTCCAGAGCAGATCCTGATTTCATAATCACCCCCTCACATACAATGGCATGCCTAAGTTCACAGCCATCTTCTATGGTGACATTGTCCCATATATAGCATCCCTCTATGTGTACATTTGACCCGATTTTGCATCCTACTCCGACGACGGAATTTAAAATCTTCGTGTTCTTGCCAATTTTGGTGCCAGATCCTATAACAGAGAATGGGCCAACAACAGCTGATTGTGCTTGTGAAATATCTGATAGGGGAGAAAAGAATTTGTCAAAACTTCGTACATTCAATTAATGGAAACAACACAATAGGTAAAATTAGTTTTGACCCAGCAATCTACAAGGGTGATACGATAATTACTTTCTTTATGAAATAATACAATAATTACTTGCTGACTAAACCATTCAAAAAAATGAAGTTTATATATAATGAACAGCATGAATTAAGCAAACAGGCAAACATATAACTGGAAACTAGAGCCAATATAAGCTTGCCATTTTATCATTAAATGTTATAAACTTTTCACCAACACACCCAATCAACACCAAAACTTTCATCCATACCTGAGCCACGGTATATTCCCTGTCTTTCAAGCTTAGTAGCTGTGTTGCCAAAATTCATAACATCTGGTACCAGTGGATATGTCCATCTATGAATTATATCCTTGCTGACAGTGTCATAGCTTCGGAAATTATCAATCCTTGCAGCATAATCTGCGCGGATTTCATGAACAAAAATTTTGTATCCCATTATCTGAAAGAAATATAAGGTAATGTTGATGAAGTGCATACAGAATGCTAAAATCAAGAATAAGTGCCACAAAAGAATATATTGGAAACATAAATGATGAGGTTTAGGACGTGCAAAAAACAAAATAAATTTTCTAAGTCTAAATGTCCAATGCAAGTCCATAAACTGTTGAAGTATTTCAGTACTGATGTGCAGTTTATCAATACGAAAGAACATTCAATTTCTTAAACTGATGTACAGTTTATCAATACGAAAGAGCATTCAATTTTTTAAATGTTCTCAACAAACAAGGCACCTCAGACGAAATGTAGGTCTGCCTGTAAGAGATAAACAAGTAGATCTTTTTTCACGCAAAAAAAAAATGATTCAAAAGGATAAGCTTTTTCCATCTATTAAAAAGGATAAGCTGATTCAAAAGGACTTAAGAACTTCTGAAACAATAATTCATGACAGTTCAACATGTGGAAGAGAATTACATCATCAAGAAGCAGTCCCTTGACAAAATGACGCCGAAGATGTTGGTAGTCAAAATTGTCTGTAAATAGGCTAAGGACTTCCGGCGAGCAGATGTCAATGTAACAATCCTGCAGAAAAGAAATCATTCACTTAATGACCTCAGAAAGTTTCATAAAGCTTCTCAGGAGAGAGATATGACCAAACAAAGTAGCATTAATAATAACAGTAACTAGCTCTGTAATCAACTGACAATAAACTTCAGATAGTAATAAATCATTGATTCATTTGGGAATCAAACAATCATTTCCTAGCATAGCCCAATCATGAGGTTGAACTGACAATAAACATCACAGGCATTTTTTTTTAGGAGAAAACATCACAGGTATTGTTAACTGAGCCTGAACTAAACTGCAGATTTTTTTCATGGTCATGAATATCTAAAAATAAATAAATACATGCATTTTGTCCAATAATAATTCTTTTACGAGTGTAGCCGCAAACCAATTACTCTTTAGCATGAAGTTAACCTGAAAGCAAAGCAGAAAGATATGAAAAAAGGGGCTCAACCTGCTTGTCATGGTGCAGAGAGAGGGAAGGATTATCAGCAAGTAATGAATTTTCAAGATGTAGAGTGCCTTTTGAGAAGTCTGCTTTATCCTCGTAGTACAAAAGTTGCTTGGTATTAGGATCAATAGCCATGAAAATTTCATCGGTACCAAGTCGAGACTGATGGACAGCTGGATGAGTTTTTGACCGTTTAATAACCATGGTCATTACAGCATTACTATCTTTCTTCTTCCTTTCTTTATGTTCTAAAAGTGCCTGAGTAAGCGACATGTTGCTTACAGTATCTCCACTGATAAGGACAAAGTCTCCTTGTATCTTCAAAATAGAAAATTATCCAATAGTGTTACTACACAAAACTAAATTAGTAAAAGCGTGAAAAGAAACTACATTAATAATCACTACTTAGACAGTCACAAACAACAATGGCATGATGTGTAAACTGTATTAACTATTTTAAATAATGCACCAAATTATAAAAACAATTTACTATGACACATGTAAGGTTCTGATTGCTTCCTTGTTCCTTTAAAGAACCAATAGAACAGAGCATACATAAATTCTCATTATATAGCTATGCTGCTGCTACTAATGAAACAAACAACAAGAGGTGAGAATGACTTATCATCTTTTACAAGACCAAAATCTGTTTATTACAAAAACAAAAAAAGAGAGCTCAATTCTAAGAAAGCCATAACCTTATCTAGACTAGGAGGTAGCTAGGGTTCTTTACATGTAAGAAGACACCTCATCTTAAAAGCTTGGAAGCCCAAATATTTCAAAAATGAAAGTATTGTTTCCTAACATGCATTTAATACCGATATGGGTCCGATATGTACCTAGAATATGTACCCAGAAAGTATCCAAATTTTTTATTCTTACTAAAAATATTCCCCTCAATACTCCTCAGGTACATCTTCGAAACATATTATCAACTAAAGACATTATTGCCATCCAAATAAGATACATCTTACTAAATACTAACTAAAGACACAAAATTGTATGTTTTTGTGACACATTCTGTTAGGAGCCAAGAGATTCCAAAATTCTCTAGAAGGAATAGGGACCACTAAGTTTATGCAGCAGTTAGTAGTTAGAGAGGGAAAGGCTGGAAATTAGTAGTTAGTAGCAGCAAGGGAGATTACAAATACTGTTACCCCCATGTTTGGGATCCATTCATTTTGATTGATCATAATAAAAACTGTATTCTGTTGGAAAAGGGAAATTCTCCCTTGCAGAAAAATCCCTGCATGTGTTTCTTTGATCCTTTCTCTCTAAAATCTGAATTTTTACCCAGCGGAGCCAACACATTCATAGTAGAAATAATATATTCTGATATAGATGTGAAAAACATATGTCACTAAGCCTATTGTTGGATGATCACAATTACTTGTGATCATCATATATTAAGTATTAAAATATTAAAGTATTAATGAGCAACAAATAAGTAATGCAAATGTCTTTTGTTAGCATATCTTAGCCATTCCTTGATTTTCAAAATTTTCTCTTTAATCCTTAAATCAGTGTCATATTGTACCCATATCATACTATGTATCCAGGTTTCTTAACTGAAAACCAATTCTAACCAAGAACACAACAACGATTGTTCAATACAGACTTCAAATTATAATATCAACTTTTTAAGTCTTACAATACATGTGAATACCAATGTAGCATATTTACAAAAGCTAGAAATTTTCAGACATAAGTTGAAATTGAAGAACGAAATGAAGAAAATACATACCACATTGCGCTCGTATATAACACGCAGTGCATCTCCAGCACTGACACAATTTTGAGACTCGATAGTTGTTACAGTAAAATTAGGTTGATTAAACCACTCAGATTTCTCCAAATAGTTAATCACCTGCTTCGCATGAGCACAGCAGAAAACAAAAACCTCTTCTACACCAGCTGATTCAAGCCATGTCAATGTGTAATTTATCATTGGAACATTCGCCAATGGCAAAAGCACCTTAAATCAAGAAACAAATAAATATATCAAAATTCAAATAAAAATAATGAATTAATGTTAATGAGTAATTTATAATCGAAGCATTCACCAATGGCAAAAGCACCTTAAATTAACAAACAAATAAGGCCTTGTTTAGATAAACAGCTGATTTGCAGCTTATAGCATAAGCGCTTATCATGATAACCGCTTATGTATAACCTATTTCTATATCAAAAGTAAATTAAGTTAAATTGTTTTTATATAAGCTATAAACTGTTTTCATAAGCTATCATGGTGAACTGATGAAAATAAGCTGAAAACAGCTTGTAAACATGTCATCAGTTATTTCCATAAGTTCTTCCATACAGCCTCACAAAATTTATGTCATTACATAAGCTCAAATAAGTAAATCTATGTTCTTATATATGAATGTTGAAATTGTTCTTATATATGAATATGAATGTTGAAACTAACAACAACAACAAAGAAGGCTTTTCCGACTAAGCGGGATCGGCTAAATGGATCAAATTACGCCATAATGTTTTATAAGAAACCATATTTCAGTCCAACTTATTAATTTCTAAATCTTTCCTAATAGGTTCTCTTATAATTTTTCTCGGTCTTCATCCGCCCCTAGTGATCTGACACTCCTCCATCTGATCTACTCTCCTAGCTACATCTCTACATGCCCAAACCACCTACGCCTATTTTCAACCACCTTTTCTACTATAGTTGGTACTCCAACTCTCTCTCTCTCTAATATTGTCATTTCTAATCCTATCTCATCTAGTCTTACCACACAAATGTTCAAATTAACCAATGTGAAATTTATCATCGCGACAATCACCAATGGCAATAGCACCTTAAATTAACAAATACATAATTATATCACAAACTCTGTAGCACCTACACTTTTGATCACCGAAAGGTATGATTACAATGAATTATGTGATTTTCTTTTCAAATTATTATCGGTGTTGTGCTAGTGTCATATCAATGTCAATGTCTATTGTCAGTGCTTCATAGATATATCACATTTCAAAAACTCAAACCAAAAACAATGAATTCATAAATTCAATCAAAAATAATGATCAAAAATCAACAATTCAAACAAAAAATAACAAACTCATGTTTATGAATGAACATTGCAAGAATCAACAAAAAAAAAAAAAAAAAATTACTTTGGGGCGTTCAAGGGTGATAGGTCTAAACTTGGTAGTAAAACTATCAGCCAACAGAATCGCTTGTAACGGAACACGAACAAGCTCATCGTGATCCTCTGAAACCCTAGCAGCGCTTTTCTTCGGTGCTCCCATTTTCTTGGTAAATACGACAATTCAGTGATTAGTACGAAAATTTGGGATTTTTAGTAGCAAATACGAAAGTAAGCAAAAAAAGGGTAAAATCAGTGAAATAATCAGAAATTAAAAATGGAAATCGATAAATGAATATGAGAAATGAAAAAATTGGAGCTCAAAAGTAGTGAATAGATACAAATCAAAGTGATAGCTTGAGAGAGAAAGAGGCTTACGAAATGGAAGCGCGATTGGGAAGAGAGAGAGAGAGAGAGAATAATTTGGTACGGAGGGAGTATGGTACAGCACTTTGTAATTTAATTTGTGCGCCTTTAGGAAATAAACACTTTTGCGTCTAGCTACGATCAATTTTATTAAAGTCTCATGATATTTTACAGCTTTACCCTTTTCATGTTGCGCTGATTTCTATCTGTTATGTGCTAGTTGCTACAGTGCCATTGTCTAGAGGTTAGGGACGAGGAAAATAATGGACTTTTATTTTTTTTATTTTTTTTGAAAGAAATAATGGACATTTATGGTAGTAATAAAAAATAATCAAAGATGATGAAACAAGAAAAATGTCCCCAATGTATCGACCCATTATATCAACAATTATATTAACAAAAAAAAACTAAATAGGTGATTGAGAAAAAAATTACCAAAATAAATGAACGAGAAAAAAAAAACATAATAAATGAGAAAATTGATTCCATTTCAAAAAAATATTATTTATTCTTATATTTTTTTTTGAATAAATAATATTCTTATATTACGCACTTCTACATACCAAAACCAATTCAACATACTTCTGTCAATATGAATATGCTCCCATATACTATGACAGACTTGATGTAATTCTAATTTTAATTATATAAATTCTGGTTTGATATATAATGCTGGTTTGATCCGGTGTATAAAATTATGGTTTGATCATGTATGTATATACTCTAGTTTGATCATGCCTATAAAAGATTAAAGATAATTTATTTTGGTATGCAGAGTCGAGGACTTGAATGAAGTTGGTGTTTAATGAATGCTTGATTTTGAACAAAAGAGATAATTAGGTGATATTTAAGAGTTTGAGATTTAGGGATTTGAGATTCAATTTAGGGATATTGATTTTTGCTTCAGAGTCAAAGTGACCATTTTTTACCTTTACTTTAGTCCATGTGACACCTCATATGTCATGTCACTGTGCCACATCATCACTTAACATAATAACTTAACGTCAGAGACTAAAGTGATAACAGAAGTGCGGAGTCAGAGACTTATTTGTATCTAATCCTGAGTCAGAGACTTATGTGATAGCAAGCTGAAGAATTAGGGACTAAAGAGATTATTTGCTCAATATTAAATATACACATAAATATTTAGAAGATAAATATTAAACGAGTGTGAGAAAAACTTTTTAACAACGATTATAGGGACGGAGGGAGTACTTGAAAAGCGTAACTTCTTCTAATAAATAAGACTAATCTTTTTTTTTTTTTCATTTTTAAAATTTTCTTGTGCTAGAGAAATTGCTACAAGAACATTAAATATTTTCATACTTACAAGTTACAAGAACATTAATTGTTCCTTAAAAAAAAACATTAATTGTATTTTTTAGAAATATAAAAGGGTATAAATGTCGGTCATTAAAGAAATAAATGTGCCTCGAAAGTCACAATCTGTTTCTCACATATGAGGCTAAAAAATTCTCCAACGTTTTAGTCCTCCATCTTTAAATAAATCGTTTAAAATTTGTGTGCGATTTTT
>Ga0315913_1001947_pt1 | contig 23657 bp, 9 predicted proteins | sample MpolsnodulesMG_FD_207736 | JGI IMG/M metagenome (GOLD analysis project Ga0315913, IMG submission 207736) | Medicago polymorpha root nodule microbial communities from Los Angeles, California, United States - small nodules | ecosystem: Host-associated > Plants > Roots > Nodule | place: USA...
CAAATATGTTAATTATTAAATAAATACTATAAAAGAGGAGTATAAACTACCTCAATCCATATATATGACAAAAAGGGAGTATCTCAAATACAGGAGTACTGTATAGCGTAGCCCCACTTTCTCTGCTTGAAATCTGATTCACTCGTCTCTCTCCACAAACTGATTTGATTTCTTACTACTCATAATAAATTTAACAAAATCTGCTTTGATTTTTGAAACTTTCGATGTCTGGAAATTTCATTAAATGCAACCAATTTTGAATCGCATTAGTACTTGTGCTAGTTTGTTCATAATCAATACATGTTAAATAAAAAACAATCGTTTTCTCACGTTCATAGTTTTTCAGAAACACAATAAATTATAAAAACAACTCAGCGGTAGTTAATTACTACTGATTTATAATTAGAAACCGGCAGTAATCAATTATCGCTAAATTTTTAATCATCTCCATGTATTTTTATGAAACAATGAATGTAAAAGGAGTAAGCTTCTAAATCAAAAGGTTATAATCAAGGTAATAGAACAAGTAAAAAAGAGAGAGAATGAGAAATACAGGCCAAGTGATAGCTCTCAAACACAATTAGGTTAAATCACCAAGAGTGATAATCAAAAGAGTAAATAATGAATTTCACTTTTAACCATCGGAAAGTATGGAACTTAATTTTGTCCAACAATTGATGTAAGGAGTGTTCGTATTTAAATACTATGAATTAGTCTTTATATTATAATAAATTGAAAATTAATTTATCATGATTATAAAAATGTCAATGACTAATTTACTAGTTTATTTTTGTGGAGACAAAATAGAGTCTAAAAAAAATGGTGAGAAATAAAAATGTCTATATTTTGAAAAGTTTATGACAACAATAATAGCAATTAATACGGTTCTGTGTTTTCTCTTTTGCCATGTCTCTGTCAACACACACACACTCTCAACTCATCAGAACAGAACCATATTTGTACTCACTCTCTATACTCTTTGAGGATTGCTCCATCTTTCTTATCTTTGCTTAAACTCTCCCATCATTTTTTCAGTGGTCCATTCCTTCTTCCCTTTCACACCATTTTCACTTTCATTCTCTTCTGTACCTAGCTCTCTGCTTCTTCTTAAACGACCGTTCAATGGAACTCAAAATGCTACAATGTAAGTAACATACATTTCACCTTCTGAAGTTTGAACCAATAATAAATAAAGGGTCACAATCCTTTGTGTTTCTTTGTTTTCATGCTTTTGGCTATAATGTTTAGTTTTGATGATATTATTGTTACAATAAGTTTTTTTTGTTAATTTTTTTCATATATTGTTAGAGACTCTTTTAGTTAAACTAAAGAGACTAGAGAGTACTAGTACATTATTTTTGTTTGTGGTTTTTGTTTTTTTATATTTTTTTATTTTGTGCTGAATGTGTTGAAGTTTAATGTAATGTTTGATAAAGCATATAATAATAGAGAAAAAGAAAGGTTTGGATCTTTTTTTTTGGCCGTCCTTATTCTTGTTGTTTTTTAGTGGCCAATGATGTTTTTAGTCTTCATTCATTCTTCCATAGCAATGAAATGATATAGTTGACCTATATGTATGTCTCACATTCTTAATTTGTTATGCACTTAAATGTTTGTTGATATTGATTGAACTTTCCATTATTGATATTAAGCTTATTTTTTTATTCTTTGATTTATTTAACTTGAAAGTGGGATTTTGCAGGGTATAAAACATTTCTCTAGGATCACTTTAGATGTCAGTAACATTTTACTATTTCTGTAGAGGAATCTTTGGCATAAGATTCTTTTTTTTCTTTTTAAGTTTAGACTTATAGAAAATTAAGGTAACTAGTTAGAACCAAAAAAAATCTATGATGGTTATGGTTATTGAGTGATAGGGAATTTTAGTGGGATTATTAGTTTAGTTGTGATAATGAGTCGAGAACAATCGAAGAGAGGGAAGCATGAGAAAAGTTCTGATGGTGCTGGAAAGGTTATTGTTGCTGTCAAGGCATCAAAGGAAATTCCAAAGAGTGCTCTTGTTTGGTCTCTAACTCATGTTGTTCAACCTGGTGATTGCATTACATTGCTTGTGGTTGTACCTTCACAAAGTTCAGGTCATTTTTCTATTGCATTCTTCTGTTTTTTTATTTTTATACTTATGTTTTGGTTTGATATTTGTTGTTGCATGACCTTTTTGATATCTGTGTTTCTTAACTAAGCGTGTGTTCGGTTATGCAGCGACAAAAATTGATTTCGAAATAATTTTGTGAAATTGATTTTAGTTAAAAATGAGTTGAATGTGATGTGGTTTATGTTTGGATACAGTCGCATTAAAGTGAGTAAAATCAATTCTATAGGCAAAATCACTTTTGGCTCTCCCTACTTTGAAAATAAACATACGCTAAATCATTTGGTTCTTATACTATTGTCATAGAGATTTATTTGCTTTTTATGAACATTATAGATTTAGTTTTGTTATCTGAACATAAAGGTTGTAGGATGACATGGTTTGATTTAACTTTCTTGATTCTTGAAGACTGACTTTGTTGTTCGTTTATCGATTCCACATTTGAACCTTCACTCTTTCTCTGTGTAATTAACTATGTTACTGCACCTACATAGGCCGAAAATTATGGGGTTTTCCGAGGTTTGCTGGTGACTGTGCTAATGGACACAAGAAGTCAACAATGCTGGGAGCTAGTTCAGAGCACAAAAATGATATAACTGATTCTTGCTCTCAAATGATCCTTCAGCTCCATGATGTCTATGATCCAAAGAAGGTTAGTAGCCTTAATGTATAAAAGGTTTATTGTGTGTGTTGTGTCTGTATCAATATATGCTAAGCTAATTGTTGTTGTTTGACAGATAAATGTCAGGATTAAAATTGTTTCTGGATCACCTTGTGGAGCAGTGGCCGCAGAAGCCAAGAAAGCTCAAGCCAATTGGGTCGTATTAGATAAGTAATAGTCTATCTATATTGTATAATTTGTATTAGAAATTTGAAACAAAATTGATGAATTCTCAAATTTCTGGTATACTATTTTATTGAAACGAGATTATAATTTGGTTTGTGTTCTTGTATTTTGGTATTGCTTTCTTTACAGACAGCTCAAGCATGAGGAAAAACAATGCATGGAAGAGCTGCAGTGCAACATTGCGGTTATGAAAGGTTCCCAAGCTAAGGTACTTCGCTTGAATTTGGTTGGATCACAAAAGAAGGATCTTGAAGAAACATGTCCATTATCTTCCGAAAAGCATGTGATGCCTGGAAAACAATCAAAGAAGAAAAACAGTTCTTTGAATTCCACCACAACAGGACAAGTTGTGACGCCAACTAGCAGCCCCGAGCTAGAGACATCATTTACTACAACTGAAGTTGGAACTTCATCGGTTTCAAGCTCTGATCCTGGAACATCACCGTTTTTCGCCTCTGAGAACATTGTCGAGTCAAAGAAAGAGGAAACTATCAACGAAAATCAGGAAACTGATGATATCATTTCTGACACAGACAGTGAAAATTTGTCCGCTTCTTCAGCAAGCTTGAGGTTTCAGCCGTGGATTGCAGATTTATTTTTACATAAACAATCATCTCAACGTGAAGATGAAAGATCGGACTCAGAGAGATCTTGTGACAGGCTTCAAATGTCTACAACTAGAGCTTTGCTAGAAAAATTCTCGAGGCTTGACAGAGAAGCTGAAATTGAAACCTCAACCTATAAGACTAACATGGAATTCAGTGGAAGCGTAAGAGAAGCGGTAGCGTTATCTAGAAACGCCGCACCTGGCCCACCACCATTATGTTCAATATGTCAACACAAAGCTCCTGTTTTTGGAAAACCTCCAAGATGGTTCAGCTATGCTGAGTTGGAGCTAGCCACTGGTGGATTTTCACCAGCCAACTTCTTGGCAGAAGGAGGATTTGGATCTGTTCACAGAGGAATTCTACCAGAAGGGCAAGTCATTGCTGTCAAGCAACATAAATTGGCTAGTTCGCAGGGTGATCATGAATTCTGCTCAGAGGTAGAAGTCCTGAGTTGTGCACAGCACCGGAATGTTGTTATGTTGATTGGCTTCTGTATTGAGGATAAGAGAAGGCTGCTGGTTTATGAATATATATGCAATGGATCATTGGACACTCATTTATATGGTAATTTCTTTTTGCTTCTCTTCTAAATGATTTCATGATAGAATTGTGTTTCTGAATTTGCTTGAACTTACGGAAGTCATTCTGATTCATGATTCAACATGCAATAATGTTTTAGTCCATAATATGCCAAGTTCATATATGTTACTTGAAAGTTATTAGTTTCATCAATTATTAGGGAAATAGGTTGGATTTAGTATTTCAATTCGAAAAGCTAAGGGATTTATATATGTCCTTATGCTATACTAGATAGTACTTGCTATATATGTTGGCTAAATGTTACTGCTGATACTGTCTTGACTGTAATTTGTAAATTAATACGTTACTTGGAAGTCTTTCAGGGAGACAACGGAAACCATTAGAATGGTCAGCTCGTCAGAAAATTGCTGTCGGGGCTGCCCGAGGATTGCGATATCTTCATGAAGAGTGCAGAGTGGGATGCATTGTTCACCGTGACATGCGGCCTAACAACATTCTTATCACTCATGATTTTGAACCACTGGTAGTGTTCTGTTTGTCCTGCCTTGTGCTATGGAATCTTTATATTCTACCACTAATGGCATAATTATTTTATCTATCTGCTGTAATGTTCAGTTTATTAATTGATTGTGGTAAATTCTACAAGGTTGGTGATTTTGGACTTGCAAGGTGGCAGCCTGATGGAGACACTGGAGAGGAGACTAGAGTTATTGGAACATTTGGGTATGTGGTGTTTGACTCCTTAATTAGTTCCATCACGAACTATCCAATACAATAACAATAATGCAATTAACCTATGCTGCTGCTATATAGGTATTTGGCTCCCGAATATACTCAAAGCGGACAAATAACTGAAAAGGCTGATGTTTATTCCTTTGGAGTGGTATTAGTGGAACTTGTGACAGGGCGCAAAGCTGTGGATATCAACCGGCCCAAGGGACAGCAGTGTCTTACCGAGTGGGTAAGTTAAATGACATTTCTTTCTAAGAGAAATTTGACAGTAGAGTTACAAAATTTTGCCTTGTTAATGACTTTCCTTGAGTAATTGTCGGAGGGATTTGTATTATAAACAGGCACGACCACTGTTAGAAGAGTACGCCATTGAGGAACTGATTGATCCGAGGTTGGGAAGTCACTATTCAGAACATGAGGTCTCTTGCATGATACATGCGGCATCCTTATGCATAAGGCGAGATCCTTATTCTAGACCACGTATGTCACAGGTAAGGAAAACTTCTCGGAACAGATTTTTTATCTTGTTGAAGTTGTATATGACTGTGTTACAATCGCATATTCCGTTGAACTTGATATAGATTATATTCTTACCGTAGTTATTTGACACATGAGATAAACAATGGCTTCATTCTAATATATTTTGGCATACATTTACCCTATTACCTTGATTCTTGACATTATGTTGCACCATTTTATGGTTTCCTCGCCTGAGCTTGATGTTATACTTGTCCTTATTTGATCAAGGTTTTGCGAATACTAGAAGGTGACACGGTCGTGGAATCGCCACGCCATTGCGGTGATTCTCCTTCCCTTTGAAGCTCACTCTGTAGAACCAAACTACTGACCTGCCTATTGGAATAGTCCACCGCGAAAACTGCATTCTTGCCGTACTTTCGGATTTTATAGTTTTATTTCTATATTTCTGCAATGATATAATTTTGTATTTCTGTATAGTAGAGGGAAATTAGGATTAACAAAGTAATGAATATATAGAATAGAAGCTAAACCCTTGAAATTCTTTAAGATGTTTTGTAAACATGTGCCTGTATAAATGGCCTCGACAAACTCATGGAGCTCTATAGTATATGGCTCTTCTATGCTCTATTGCTCTTCAAATGGATAAAAAAGCTTTTTTGTAAATTCTTTTCATCGTTTATGTGCCTTTACTTGATTTCGATTCCCTACTGTAACTGTGAGACACAGTTACAGCTGCCAGCCATCCAATCCAATCTAAATAAAAGTTTGAGATTGTTTACTGTGTGAAACCGTGATTGAAATTTGAACTGTTTGATCTTAAATCAATGGTCAGATCTGTTTAGCACAACAATGAATCCAGGTCCGGAACGAGTCTTGTACAAGAATAAGTTTTTCTTGATAAAGTTCTTGATAGTAAATACACCAGATATTGTGTAGTTTGAGTTCATATTGAAATTTTAAAGAAATGTACAGTCCTAGTGAAAAAGTGATAAGTTCTTAAAATTGATTTTTGATGTGCGTATGAAAAAACTTATGAACATGTAAGTCTAACCAGCAAGTAGCAAAAAAACGAGGACAGTTTGAAAATAAGTTTGAGTTTGCTTTAATGATTAATGATGATGTGTAACTTTTGAATGTAAGCAAAACAAAGTGATTCTTGTTGGCTGATAATGACAATTGACCATGCTAAGAAGCTGAACGTGATCTTGTGACATGTCTAGTGTTTGTTTCTCAGTTATGTTTTGGCATTATATATTCACATAACTAGTAACAAGGTATCATGAACGTTATCCTCAAGGCCAAACTCTCCGTTCATTGTCTTTATATCTTTATTGTGAGTAATGATAAACAAGGTCAACAGTCAACATAGGTCTAAGGAGAGGAGAGGGTCTATTCGATTGAGATTTTAAATAATTATTTTGGCCAAAAATAGTCTTATAGGTTTTAATAGTCGGATTTTTTTAACATAGTAAAATTATTTGGAACTTGTGTAACACATTTTTTTTCCTTAACAAGGACACTAGTTTTTTTTTAACAAAAAGAGACACTAGTTAATTAGTAATTAACATAACCTTTTTCATAACCTTTTTTAAATGACTTACAATCATGATTTTGAACATAGGATTTTAATGGATTTATAACATAATTTTTTAAGGTTTCAAAGGACTTTATAGAATTTTAAGATTCAAATAAATGAATTATGGAAAGAAAAAAAAATAAAGTTACGAGAGTAAATGAAAAAAGAAAATGAATTTCGATACAAAATTTAAACCCTTTGATAACAAAGTGATTATTTTCTAAAAAAATAATAAAAAAGTGATTCATACTTCATATTCTTCGAAGTAGCATTTCTCCACATATCTAAACATATATTAATCCTTTGTAAATTGGTGACACAGATGAAGATTCGTTTGAAAGTTCAACTGCAAATAGAGGTAAAGTGAATTTCATCAATATTGAATCTTTAAGTACTATCAATTAATTTAGAAAATGGAAATAGCGTGAAGTGGGTTTGATTTTGATTTTGATTTTTAGTTGAAATATCATCAATATTCATACTTTCAATCTTCAAGTATTATCAATTAATTTGAAAATTGGTTTCCCTTCGATCAACAAAATCTCGCATTCATGCATTCAAAACATTGGTGATTGTTCGATCAAGATCACACGGTTAAAAAAATATTTTAATTTTATGCTTTTAAAATACTGAGTTTAAATCAAAATCGTCCATGGTGACTTCACTATATGGAGTTTGATCAATTAATATGCTATCATCCAACTTATCACCTATTTTTATAAGACATTAAGACATAGTCTACTTCTTAAAACAATATTTGTGGGATTGCGATTGTTTATCTTTGTGTGGGAAAATGATCATCTCTCTCTCTCTCTCTCATATACTACTCTCAGGTCCTTTTTACAAGAAACAATTGACTTTTTAGATACATTGAATAATTTATGTATATAGTCTAGAAAAACGAGGATATTTTATTATAATATGAAGCGCATATTTTTGCTTAAGATTATATAATTTGAACAAGGATAAAATAGGAATCACAGAGGATGCGCGAGACACTATGAGGGTGGAAAAAGAAATTCTCCAACAAAAAATCTAAAGATGAGAAATAGGGCTCTTAGGCCCAAACATTTAGAAAAATCTTAGGCCCATACATTATGATTATGTTGTTTTCTCCAACAAACAAGTGCTTCATTTTACCATTTGAAACCCTAATCCCATACTTGAAGCGTCGTGAGTCTTCTTAATTTGTCAATGCATCTATCTACATCGACTTTTAAGGTATTGAGAAAGGGAAGTTTTATATTACATTGTTAGCTGATGCTGTTTTATTTAAACTTTAATTGATCTAAATATTTGGTGATATTTGTGTTATGCATTAATAAAAAATCTTCAGTTCTCTGATAATTTTTCAGGTAATTTATGACGTTTTCTATTGGTTAATGAGTTGGTGTTTGCTTGCCTTCAAAGGTATTTTAATTTTTGGCACACCATATGTAGTATTAAATTGTGGGTATAATGTTTAGAACTTCTATAGATACTTGCATGATCATATTTGTTAGCGAAATGATGAATTTGTCTTCAATGTTGTCAAATTGAATCCTAATAGAGATCCAAATCAAATCCTTTCAGCCAACTAACATTTTTTGAATGTCTGATTTAGGGTTTCATAATCTAAAGAGCATTTAGGGCAATCAATAGGACAATTAATGTTTTTGTTTCAGGAATCAACTATGAGACGAATTATATTGCGTAGAATTTTTAAAAGAAGATTGATTTGGTTGGGTGGAGCTTTTTATTTTTCAAATCTTCTTCCAAAGATGATTGATAGGGTTAGGTATAGAAGATACGTGGTTACTTAGCTCTTCAAATACCTCAACAGTGTGGTAACCGGACCTTATTGAGTAAAAATCAGTTTTGTCTAGCGCCCAAGTGAATGGATCCATTGTTAGAGTGTTAGGACTAAGTATACTAAAAATTTGATTTGCTTCAAAATGTTTGTATAAATGTATTTTGAACAACACATTTGATTCTTGTTGAATAAGATCAATGCCCTTTATTAAGCTATGATCCTTGGGATTCTTGGACCAAATTTTGAGGTCATTCTAACTAGGAAGAAAACCATCTTGCCAGACAACACTGATAGCTTGTAGTGAACAACCCCCCTTCTTTACCAACCGAGAAGTGGACTACAACAACATTACAGGTGAATTCGTCGAAATTTTTAAGACTAAAATATATGATTGTACTCCGGCACATGGTTCGTAACTACTCCTCTTACGACATGACGCTTACCTACAATTAGACACTTGTATGAATTTGAGACTTATATACCGATTTATCTGATAGTAGCAGTAACACATCCAACAATTTCAATATATATAGTGTATAAATATTAAATTAATGATAATTTTTTTTGTAGTGGTCGGAGTTTGAACCCTAGACCTTGCATATATTATGCATTGTCCAAACCAACTGAGCTAAGTTCACGATGACAAATTAATGATAATTTATCACTCAAAGTACAAAATCAAAGAGTACATAAATTATCATTTTTCCTTAAATTTTTTTTTTATCATTTTATACCCAAAAATCGAAGACGCTTAAATATCTAGAAAATGTATTTTAGCATCTTGTATTTTGAAAATGTTGTTATTTTTTATTTTTTTATATTCAACAACTTCATAGTAAATTATCAATTATCTAATAAATCTTTGATAAACTCTGATATGATATTAGAATTTAGATTTGTGTAAGTTGTATAAATAAGATTTAAAAATTTGCCACAAAGTTAAAGATAATTTGGTTAACTTAATGGGTGTTTAACTTAACTTAACTTAACTTAAAAAGTACTGGCTGAAAGGATAATTTATCATAAAACGGTCTCATTTTGACTTAAAAGAGAAACAGGGTTCTTACCGCTTCTTCTTCCACCATCGCGTTAGGGTTTACAGAGTTTCACTGAATTTACCTTCACTCTTTCAATGTTACGCTAATTCGCTGCATTTCCTTTCAACAATAATGGGAATGGACAACGAAGAAGATCCTCCTGAACCCCCAACCAAAAGGTAAACATTTCTACTTCTCCATTTTTGTTTTTCGTTTTTGTACATTTTATTTTCTACAATTATCATTTTGCATGCTTTGTAAATATTCAGTTGAAAGCTACTCAAACTAAATTATTGCAATTTTAATAATTTCTAGTTATTGTTCATTTGTGTGTGCTAATTAGTATCTTCTATATAATAATTTCTCAAATTTGCTTTTATAATCTGTAGCACTGACACTTGTGATCGAAAACTTTTACTGTGTTTGGCTGACACATGTGATTACATTAATGATGTCATTTTTTCAAATTACTACCTGTGTTGACGTGTCTGTGTCATGATAGATGTTTCAAAAGTTGTCCTGAAGAGCTTATTGAAATAAGCTGAAAACAATTTCTGAACATGTCATAAGTTGTTTTCATAAGCTCTCACAAGTGTTTATGTGATCAGTAGATAAGCTCAAATAAGTCAACACAAACAAACCCTCTGTACTTTTTCAATTGCATATGCTTGTTTAGAAGTTGCTATCTTCTTCCTGCATTGTACAGACACAAATGCTCGGCATGCTATAAGCAATATAAGAAGAAAGAACATCTTGTTGAGCACATGAAAAACTCTTACCACTCTATCCATCAACCTAAATGTGTGGTTTGTGGAAAGCATTGCAAATCTTTTGAATCTCTGAGGGAGCATCTAATCGGTTAGTTACGAGTTTGCATATTTGATCCAATTTCAGCAATATGGCTTGCTGTGTGTAACTCATTTTAAATTCTTTTTGTGCTCTTTTGTTTTCTCTATGTTATAGGCCCTTTGGCTAAAGGACTTTGTTCAGCGATTTTCTCTCAGTACGGTTGTCAACTTTGTTTTACCCGATTTGACAGTCCCGCTTCTCTCAATGACCATAAAGAAACTTGTCGCCTAGCTGCCCCTGTTCCTCTAGTAAGTTGGTTATTAGGAACTGAAAACGTTCAAACGAGATACAGTTTCTCATGTCTACTATTCAAATCATCTATTAAAACTTGCTTACAATGGATGTTTCCCGTGTCTTTTGTTTTGTTATTGTACGAACGTTAACTTTGTGTGTGGAACTATTGCAGGGGACAAACAAATTTCCTTGTACAGACATCCATATTAAATTTCTGGATTCTTCTGATGAAAATGATGCTGACTGCCGCCCGAAAGCAATTGCTATGGACTGTGAAATGGTTGGTGGTGGAAGTGATGGATCACTGGAACTTTGTGCTAGAGTGTGTTTAGTTGATGAAGATGAGAACTTAATCTTCCACACATATGTAAAACCTCAAATCCCTGTTACTAATTACAGGTACTTCATCCTTTTATTGTATGATTGTTTTTCTATATTATCAAAAGAGAGAGTTAGATGAGGAATAGTGAGTAATGGTGTTGACTTTGTTTGACATTTTTCAGGTATGATATAACTGGGTTGAGAGAAGAGCATCTTCGAGATGGTAAGCCACTTAAGGAAGTTCAGGAAAAGATTTTGCAAATTTTATACAATGGAGAATCCATTGGAAAAGTTAGGTTGGATGGTGGAAAGGCCAGGCTTCTTGTAGGGCATGATTTGGCACATGATTTGGATTGCTTGGGAATGAGTTATCCTGATCACTTGATGAGGTAGATGTTTCTCGACTTACCAATTCAGTTGTGCTCATCATTCTAAAAATCATTCTTTACGACCAGTTATTTCAGTTATTTTCCTGTTCAGCTCTCTAAGTAATTGCTGTCTTTTATTTGATGAATGAATTAAAACAAAACAATTATCGGAAACTGCTGAGTTCCATCTGCTTTTTCCCCTTTTTTGTCGCTTATGTTACAAGGTTATAAGGTGCATTGTAGAATTCTCTTGAACTGTGTAGTTGTTATAGCGATTTTTTTTAAACATGAATAAGTTGCCATATTTTGGTGATCCATTCTATTCAATTGCTTGGATTTTTCATAATCTGAATAAATGATGTAGTAAATTTTATTGTTGAATGAAGTTCAGTTTCTGATTTGTGAGCAGATATTTGTATTTATTATAAAACTAACTTGTCGCCTGTGCTCATATTTTGTGTTGCAGAGACACAGCAAAGTACCGTCCATTGATGAAGACAAACTTGACCAGCCATTCGCTCAAGTATCTTACCCGAACATATCTAGGGCAAGTTACATTTTTCCCTCATGCTTCGTCAAGTTTTGAATTGCTTCTTCCAATCGAGTTTTCCTTTCTCCATTATTTAATTGGTCCACTTGTGTATTTAGATTGACTTTATATTTGATTGACTTGCATATATTGCTGCAATTACATATCTGTGGGTATGACCATTAGCTACTGTATTTTAATATGATCCTAACATGTTTCTTAACCTGTCTTCAATGTAATTGCGCTTTTGCTTTACAGCTATGATATCCAAACCGGCGCTCACAATCCATATGAAGATTGTATTTCCGTGATGAGACTGTACAAGAGAATACGAGGTCAAAGTCACAAGGAAAAAGGCTACAGAACATTGACTCCGAGGGACAACATCGTGGACATGTGCGACAGTTGGAGAACCAAGGAACTAGACAACCTCACACCAGATGAACTCTATGCCATCTCAAAATCAGATTATAGGTGTTGGTGTTTGGATTTGAAGCCAAGATTGGCGCAAGCTTGAGTTATCGATCATTGCAGTTTGTTCATAACACCAATCAACTGTGTCTGGATTTGAAGCCAAGATTGGCGCAAGCTTGAGTTATCAATCATTGCAGTTTGTTCATAACACCAATCAACGGTGTCTGGATTTGAAGCCAAGATTGGCGCAAGCTTGAGTTATTTATCATTGCGGTTTGTTCATAACACCAATCAACTGTGTGTATTTTCTTAGGTCTTGTTTGGAGTACCGTCTTTTTAAGGTGGTGACACACATTTAGTGTGAAACTACATTTGGTAGCAATGGTTTGCTGAACAGTATAGCAATGTTTTTTTCTTTTTTACTTACCAAACAGTTTACAAGATGCTTTCGTGATACTAAACATGCAGGTGCTTAAGTGTTTACTAGATTGGACTCCAATTAATAGACACACCCGTTAATTTTGTTCAAATTTTAACCGTGATTAAGCCTTAAATCAGCCACACTAAGCATAAATATGAATTTTTTTTTTTTTTTATATATTTTTTTATCTTGCATCAATAAAAGAGTTGTCTCTGATCCTGATCCTATTTCAACGGATCAATTTTAGATCTAAGTATTTAGATTGCCACTTGACGAGATGCTAGATAAATAATGTTATTCTTTTCATCAACACGGCACTTAAACTAAACTAGTATATACTTTTTATTCTATTATTTCGTTGAACATAAAATTGGATCTTGTGTTGAATCTTTTTATTTTATTGAGGGTTATTATTATGCATAGACTATGTTTACCAAGATTTTTGCAAAAAATACAATAAATCATCCTAATATGTAATTATTTTATGCAAATAATTAAATCAGTAAACATAAATTTAAAATTGAAAGTGATATATTAATCTCCTTTTCAATTTTCACCTTTCAAAGATATTTTTGAGTGGTTGCTACAAACAACTAACCAGATGCAAAGACTTGCTCACTCTGTCATCATCGCCAATCTGTCTATCAATTCACCTATCTTTTGGCATAACTTTCCCCTTTCAATTTTCAATCCAAAACCATAACAATATACATATAAATAAAAAAATTGAAGAAAATAAAAATTGTTTATTTTTTTTTATGTAGCTAATAACAAACAAACAACAAAAAATTCACCAATACACAATTCAAAGATCTAACAATTTTTCTTCTTCACAATTTCACAACCCCAAAACCCCCAAAAAAAGAAAAATTAAACCCTAGAATCATTCAAACAAGAAAATAAAATGAAAACGAACAAGAAGAATTACAGGATCAAGAAACAGGAGCACCACCAGGTGGAGAAAACGAAAGTCCTTCTTCTTCATCAAGAAACAGATCACTGGTGTTTCTAAAAGCAGCATGAAGAAGAACAACCACAACACCAACCGCAACGGCGATAAGAATATTGAGAATCGCACCAGCAAGCAAAAGCAATCCAACGGTGAGAATCAACATAAGCACAAGAATAACACGATCACTGATGAGTCTTCCAAAGATAACAATAGGTTCATCGCGAAGAAAGTAGAGAAACAACCACGCAGCTATGAGAACGACGAAGACGATGAGTGAGATTGGATGCCAGAGAAGACTGAGGAAGAGGATGATGAGAAGGATGATAGCGTAGTTCATCTGGAAGAAGGAGATGTTGGTTTTGATACGGGAGATAGCGTCGTGGAAGTTGGATGGGAGGTTGAAGGAACGGAGGTTGAAGAGGAGTTTCCATGGACGGCGAGTTCCGAGGCCGGATTTGAGGCGGTCTTTGGCGCGTGTGATGAATTCGAGGTTGGTTGCAGGTGGGGATGATGAGGTTGGGATTGTTCCGTAGTTTGTCATCGTTGTTGTTGTTGTTGTTGTTGTTGAAGTGGGAGAGGATGAAGAAGACGATGATTCTGAGAAGAGACTGTTTCTTCTATTGAATCAATGAATGAATGATTGATTACTTCTATTATAAGACGGCATTTTATTTTGTTTTATTATATGCTATGATGCCAGGATAATACATAATAGGATTTTTCATATTAAAGAACAATAATACATATTGGAATAATTAACATCGTTTTTATACTCCTTGAAAATCAAAAATTTGTTTTCGTACTCAAGCGATTAATTAGCTCTCTACATGACGAATTGTTTGAGAGAAATCGAATTTAGATTCTGATGAAAATATTTTTTAGTCAAACTTTATTTACCTTTTAGTCGAATTTTAGATTAGTATGGTCATTTTCCTGCTAACATCAAAAAAAAATACCCAACTAACATAAACTCCTATCTCAATTGGTAGAAAGTTGAAATTGTTAAGCTGTATGTTGTGATCGAGATTCAAACATTGACTCCTCCATTTATCTGTATGAGTTTGTCATTTCACCTATCTAAAATAAATTAAAAAACAAAGAAATGTACCAATAATGGAGTGATCTAAATAGTAAGAGATTTAGATTTTGAGTTAGGTGGTCACTGGCCAAGCTTCAAATTCTAACTTCCTTAAAAAAAAAAAAACTTAAAATTTGAACTCCTGATTCAAATACAATTTAGGTGGAAGACATGATCCATCTAGAGTGTTTTATAACTTTCTCAACAAATATTAATCACAACAATGATTTTGTTGAGAGGAAAAAACTTACATTGTGCGTATTACAAATTCTTCGACGAATATTTATCACTGATAATCAACAATGAGATCTTTGTACCTATAATATGTTAAAATAAATAAAAGAGAGGTATGTAAACAACAAGATGTTTGTAGAGTTAACAACACTACCTATAGGAAAAGAACTGGAGTTTGATTTTTGGAATTATCAATTTAAAATATAGTTTAGTCATAGTAAAGAAAAAAGGAAAAATACCTTTTGTTGACCTGAAAATTATCTACTATCGGATTCAAAAGACCTAAACTAGTTCTCATCAGTCTCTATATACGTGTCCATTTGATTAAAAATATGTCCCTAAATATTAGGGCCGGCCCTAGAGATTAAAAGGTCTAAAACAAAAATTTTAATGTGGCTTTTAAAAATATATTTTTCTAACAGAATATTTATATAAAACAATTTTGTGGAGATCAAAATTTGAATTCATGACCAAGGGTAATTGAGTTCTTTTTAGTAATCAGTTGTGTTATTCAAATGTCTGTAATTTATCAATCATATAATATACTTATAACCAAATTAACTTTTTAGAGGCATTTTTTCATCCATAATTTTGAGGCCTAAAACCCTTGTTTGGATTAATCGACCCTTATGCCAGCCCTTCTAAATATAAGTCCTTTTTCAAATTATTAAATACATTCATCGCTTCTTTTTCAAATAAACACTCAATTAACATCACTAACTACTTTGAAATAGGAAAAATTAAAATTTACTACACATGCATACAAATAACGGTTTAGGTATATTTATACATAAAATAAACATATTAGGAGTAACTACGTTACCAACTTTTTTTCATAAGAGTGAAAAGACAATATATTCTTATGTTAAGGGACACAAGGAGTATATGTGATAGAAGAGGGAATAAGAGAAGTCATTACAGAGATTAAAAGTCAGTGTAAAAATTAAAGGAAAACGTTAATCGGTATCTATGAGATACTGGTTAATCAATCAAATATAGTAATATTTATATTAAAAGTTGTACAGTCAATTCCTCAAAAGTTTAAAATGTGTCATTATTAATTTAATTTGTTTTTGACGTCCTTAATCATGAGACACTGGTTAGCATGACTTAAAAATAAATACAAAGATCGAAACAATTTGTTGGATGTTTCAATTTGTAGCTTCTTATTTTAAGGTACAAAGGCTTAGAAGCATGTTTTGTATTGGGTGGACGTGGAACCAAATAGTCCATTAGTGAGAAAGTGAATTGTGAATTGAGTGTGGTTGAAAGTATGAACTATCTTTTTAAGTTTGTTCTGTTTGAATAGAAGTGGTAAGTAAGTTTGAAGTTGAAAGTGGAACAAAATGAGGATCTAAACATCCTCTGGAAAAGATATGTGACTAAACTTTTCGCAAATTCTAACAATGACTATATGATATTTTCTTGAGGATATATTGAGTCTTTTTCTATTCTTTTAAGGACTTTTGAGAGGTTTTAGAGTGAGTTACTCATAGTTTAGGAAATGTTTTGTAATGTTTTATTTTGAGACGTTATATGTCGCATTCCTCCCTACCCAAACGACTTTATAGGTATTTTAAGTTTTTGTGGTATATATCATATGAATGATGGAGGAAAAGGCATCTTATATATAGAAGTTACGGAAGCAAGGGACACCAAGTACATTGAAGATATGAAGAGCAAACAATTTGTGAAAATTTTGTCCCAAACACATGTCAAAGGAGACATTTAGACCTACGAAAAGTGCAGAAAGATGGTGCTTTCGTAGTCACCCAAAATTTAATTAGTCTAACGCTAAATAGGTGAGACATCCACCATTACTGAGGGTCTAAAATCTTGATTTATCAAGGGTTAAAAAAATTAAAAATTATGAGACATTTGGAGGAGAAAACGAAATCACATCTTCTTCATCAATAAATAGATCAGCTATACAATAATCATTTGTGTTTCTGAAAGCAGCGTGAAGGACAATAACAACACACATCAAAACCGCAACGAATATGTTGAAGATTGTGCCGGTAAAGAGAATGAACACAACGGTGAGAATCAACATCGGAAAAACAACAACACGATCACTGATGAGTCTTCCAAACACAACAAACGGTTCATCACGGAGGAAGTAGAGGAAGAGCCAAGCAGCCATGAGTTCAAGGAAGACGATGAGGGAGGTTGGGTGCAATAGAAGACTGAGGAAGAGGATGATGAGGAGGATGATAGTGTAGTTCATTTCGAAGAAGCAGATGTTGGTTTTATAGCGGGATATTGCGTCGTTGAAGTTGGTTGGGAGGTTGAATGATTGGAAGTTGAAGAAAAGCTTCCATGGACGGCGAGTTGTTTCGAGCGGGGATAATGGTGGGGTTGTGATTGTTCCATAGGTGGTCATGGGTGTGTTGCCGTGCTTTGGTTTGGTGTGGATGTAGATGACCAGTTCTATTATAAGACGGCATTTTTGTTTATTATTTGTATCACTATAAGTGTGATGATGTGAGGATAATACCTAACCAATTTCATATTAGAAAATTAACATTGTATTCACACTTCAATTAAAATATTGAAAAAAAAAGAAAATAAACAAAGAGATATGTATATGTCTTTGGAGAGTTGATAAGATCCGCTGAAAAAGAGTTTTATCATTCATTGTAGTTCTATCTAATTCGAAAGATTAATCTCTATAATTGCGTGTAGAAGATATTGAATTTACGTAAAGAAAAGGAACTATCAAAGTCATTGTCTTTGTAGAATACTCTCCATTTCCAATATATTTTTGAGATTATGAGAATTTCAAAAAGATAACTATATCAAAATTGTTAAGTTGATCTATATATTTAATTACTTACAATTAATTAAATTCTTAAGTTGATTGACTTACTATAAATTAGTCCATAGCATATTTTTTTTAAGATTAACATAAATAAAATTTGAAAGAGTCAGAAACGTTTTTAAAATATTTTTAAAATCAAGAATTTATTTAAGAGTGTCATACAAAATCAAAAACTAATTTATTAGTTTATTCATTGATAGCATTACTCCAAAACAAAAAAGAACTCGATTTCATAATGAAATCGTCAATTAGGAAGGTGGATCGTCCTAGAAAAATATTAAAGAAATGTCTTTCTATTGACTTGAAAATTAGTTTCATGATAAGCTAAAAGGATTTAGTTCTTTTGAAGTGAGTAATTCATTTTAGAGACAAAAGTGAATAATACCAATGATGATAAAATTATCATTAGTTGATGTTATATGCACAAAAGTAATAAATCTCACGTTATTACTTATTGTTTTCTTAGGCCATCCACAATGGCGAGTATTTCACCTATTTAGCACCATAATAAATAGGCATCCACATTGCAGAGTATAATATTTGGGTGTTTATAGGGAAGGGTGGCTATGGAAGCGCACTCTCTCTTCATTTTTTTTAACCTCATTTAATAAATCATAATGAAATAAATAAAATTGTGTTGAAATGTAATAATATAGAATTATTTGTGGGACCTATTTAATAATTTCTTTTGTGGTGCTGGGTTGGAGAAAATTAGTGTTTATTAAGTATTATTGTAAAATAAGTGATGTGGACAAATGAGTCTCATTTAAGCACTTTAAGTGGGATGTTCTAACGTGGATGAACTATATTACTAACTTTTTACTTTTTATTTTATTTTATAAGATTAACTTCTTATTTTAGAGGAGGCAAATTCAAACGCAGAAGTCTAAATAGCAGAATATGCATAGAAGAGGAAATAAGAGACGTCATGAAAAAACAATAGAGAATAAAAATATGTGTAAAAGGTCAAATAAATAAATAAATATTATTTTGAAGGAACAAAAATTTAAAAATTAAAATTAGTTTCATATATTCTTATGATAATTTAGTTACAAAAATACGTGTTCATGATTGAGGTGTTCTCTAGAAATCAATGACGACATGTTTAAGTGTCTCACTCTACATTTTTTAAGTTGTAAAGTTGTTGGTGTTAGTTTCATTCATTTGGTTTTTTTTTTAGGGGTTCATTCATTTGGTTTTGTTAAAGTAATTTGAGGATTTTTAAGATGCGAAAAGTCTTGCATAAGTAGAGTTGGTCAAAACAATAGTTGGTGCCTAAAATAAAATATGGAACGTTAATGTCAAGAAGATGAACTCAGAAAACGTAAAAAAGAAACAAGTTAAATATTACTAGTACGACAAAAAATCGACAACATTTTATTTACACCATAAAATATTGTTCAATTTTTTAAGGTCAAATGTTTTGGCCTTACTAACTTGATCCTTGGGCTGGCCAATTCACTACAGAAAAGATCTAACTTAGCTCAAGTGAATCAATGTAACTTTTTTTTTTCCTTTCATAAATCAATCTCTCTAAAATGGTTTTTTTCCTGATCAAATATGGTTTGGTTTACAAAAAACTTGTAATGGTTTTAGGTGATGATTGAGGGATGTGTTTGCAAGAAATTCTAATATGGTCACAAGACCAAATAAAAAGTATTTGGTTACACACACATAAAAAAAATATTTTTTTAATAATAAAGAGGAAATTGATAAAATAATGGTTGAATATTTTGAAGATAGTCTTTTCTTAAGTGTGTCCAAACACTATTGATTTGGTTTTGTGACCATAGAAGAATACATATGTGTTTGCTGCCAAAAGATAATATATTTAATTAGACTCAACGTATTAAATGATAGTGTTCGTGTGGGTTCATGAAGAGATTCAATGTGATAGATAGATACTCCCTCCGCTCAAATTTAAGTGAGTTTTTTACTCATTTTATATTTATTAAGAAAAGTGTATTAGTAAAGAAGAAAGAAAAATTGTTTTAAGTACTCTTGTCAAATATTGATGTATTTACCATTATCATAAATGTAAAGTAGAATATATTGAATTGAAAGTGATAAAAATAATATTAATTCGAATTATAATTGACAAAAGTAATTAATATTGCATTGAAAAGTGAAATGTGTTAGTTATTTTAGGACACTAATTTTTTACAAAATGTTCATTCATTAAACGGAGAGAGTATTTAATTAGTGGGTGACAAGTATCAGAATGACAAGTTACTTGGTTTTAAAAAAACTTGGTAAATGTGATTTTGAAATGGGTAAAGTTTTGGCATGACTCATGGGCAAGGGATTTGGTGTACAAGGGATATTTTTAGTCCATGAAAATTGCTCTTCTCCTATCAAGATTTGCTCATTTCCAACCGAATTTCTTAAAATATTTATGCGTGACTTAATCCACGTAGAACGTTACTTAAGTTACGCTCGGTACATGACTTAAGTCAACGTGAGTTAACTCACGTTGGATTCTGTTATAAAAACATAACAGAACAATGAGAAATTTTTTGAGTTTTTTCAATGAAATCTAATTTTTTAGGTTTGTATGATGAAGATTTGAATTTGTTTATGAGTTTGATGCTTTTTTTTGGAGTTTTTGATTATTTTTTCATTAAAAGGATAACTATGTTGACATTTTATAACATAGATGATTAAACTGAAGAAAAAAAAATAAAAGAAAAAAATATTATATAAAATTATGTTGCGGGACGAATTGTTTTGTTTTACCAAAAATCTATTATATTACTACTTCAACTTCATACAACAATCATATGGACTGATATCGTAAGTAGCTTTGAATTTCCTGAATTATACATGCACCTATATTACTAATTCTGTATTATCTAATTTGGGTGCCGACAATTATTGAACCAAGGGACAACTAGTGGTGTGGTCGATAAGATCACAATCAGGGAACGTTGTAGGGACGGCACATCAAAGGGCACGGCAAGGTAACCATACGAGAGTGTTGGGTCCTAAGGCCAGCAAAGCCACGTCTCTTTGGCCAAATTAACACTTTTGTCGCAATCATCGATCATTTTACTCTTCTTTTAAAAAAAATCAATCATTTAACTCTTCTGAAAAAACACACACAAGCTATCATCTCAAATCTGTCAAAAAAAAAGAACTATCGTCTCAAAAACACACAATCGTTTACACGATAATATCAAAAGGAGAAGAAAATATTTAAATGTTAAATTGAAAGTTCGTTAAATAGATGTATGACACCAAATTCTCGAAGTTGTAGTGGGTTCTATTTAGACAAAACAATGATAGACTTTCCGCCTGTAATATTTACCATAATTATTACATATTTTTTCTAAGTATATGGCCATCTCAAAATATCTAAAGACTTGGAAGATCAAAGAATACAATACCCGTCAATACAATATCTCACATTGGCCTAGCAAAATTGAGTATAGCTACTACAAAGAAACTCAATACGCAACAAAGCCACTATAGACCGCCACATATTACAACATATGACGACAAAATGAAACCTATGAATGATGCATAATGGAAGAACTCGATCGGCATAAGCATGAATATCTGAAATTGAGTAAATAGAGTTGATGTGAGTCACCACTAGACAAATAATGAAAATATAACAAACAGGGCACGCTGGTGTCAAAAGGAAAAGAAAATACTTAAAAGGTCAAATTGAAAGTTTATTAAATAGATGCATAACACCCAATTTTCGAAGTTGTGGTGGGTTCTATTTAGTGTTTCTTTTTTATTTTCTTTTTAATATTAAAATTGAAAAACAAAAATCAAGTGTTAACAACCAACAATGTTAGGTCTAACGGAAAGGGTTAGACTCCCACAATTTGATAAACTAAGATTTAAATATCAATAAGGAGAGGTATTTATATTTAATGTTCAATAATGTCTCGAATATGATTACACTTAGTCGAGAGAATTTATGGAAGAAAAAAAGAATGAAGTGTTGACTGCAAATGTTTAAATGTGTGTATCTCCTAGAGAATATTCGAGAGAAAATGTTGATTGACCAAGTAGATCACGGCAAAATATGAATTGTGTTTAAGAAACTTGTGCTTCAAGCGAAAAATTGTTAATGACATAGCCGTGAAGGGTTAGACTGTGTGACTAAGTTAATAATTCCACAAGTTTTCCCAAACTTTCTCCCAACATTTCAATTGCATTCTAAGATTCCCTTTGCTTATATACATTTAAACAGCAACCTCACAACCTGAATATATAAAAATATGATCACAGGTATTTAATGGTGGTGACTTACAAGGATCCCATACAAAGGTCAAAGCAAGTTCATAAATTTCTTCTGTGGAATATTTGAAGGATATTGCAATGGATAAGCTCATTCATGGAACAATTGAGGCTACCATCTTCAACGCAACTCCTTACTCTCCTTCATTTCCCTTCAATGTGAGCTCTAATGAACTCTTGGATTAAATATATTATGATTATGATCCCTATAATATTGACAAAATTTGATCCTTTTCTTTATTCTTTTTGTCTGCCTCTATAGTCATACTTGTAACAGCATTTTGTTTTGTTTTTAGTGCTAATAAGACTGGTAGGGGACTAAAAAGTAAAAATACACCAATGTATGAAATAAAAATATTTTTTTTTATTATTTATAGACAAATGTTAGTTTTCAGGGTTTGAACTTTGGACCTCCTATTAGTATTTCTTCGATGTCTCTTAGCTCACCAACTGAGTTGTCGGCTTCAGACTTAAATAAATAATTTGTTTATGGAGTTAAACTAACTTTGTCAATTTTATAGAAACCAACTACATATTCTACAATGTGAAATTTTGCTTTTGCTTTTTTTTTTTGTTTGTTTGTAAAATCATAAAATGTGTATCAAATTTTCTGTTTTCAGTGTTTATTTGTAAATGGAAAGCCTGCTTATGTGACAATCAAGATAGACAACAAGAAAGTGGCAAAAACAACACAAGAAAGTGAACGTGTTTGGAACCAAACATTTCAGATTCAGTGTGCTCATCTAGCTGATTCAACCATCACTATTACACTGAAAACAAAATGTACCATATTAGGAAAATTCCACATCAAGGCACAACAGTTGAAGGAAGACAGTTTGATCAATGGATCCTTCCCTCTCCTAATGGAAAATGGTAAACCAAATCAAGAACTAAAATTAAGATTTATATTATGGTTCAAGCCAGCAAATTTGGAACCAATTTGGACAAAACTACTAAGTAGTGAAGAGTTTCAAGGGCTAAGGGATGCTACATTTCCACAAAGGTCTAATTGTCATGTTAAGCTCTATCATGATGCTCATCATTCACCTACTTTCCAACCTCCTTTTGATAATTGTGGAGTTCCTAGAAAGTTATGGGAGGATGTTTATAAAGCTATTGAGGGTGCAAAATATTTAGTATATATTGCAGGCTGGTCTTTCAATCCGAAGATGGTCCTGGTACATATATAATCTCATTTCATGCTCTACATTTTATATTGATATACATTTTTGAGAGGCTAAAATAGAACTGCACAAAATAGAACCGAACTGCGAGTGTCAGTTCACGAACTTAACTGAACTAGTTCGGATTGATCCTGTTCAGTTTGTGAACTATTTGTCACAGTTTGGACTAGTTGAACAGCTTGATTTTCGGTTTTTAAACTATCTAGTATTTGATTTGGTTCGGTTTTGTTTTTTTCAATAGACCTAGGTATCAGTAAAGAATAACAACTTGATACA
>Ga0315913_1001948_pt1 | contig 23656 bp, 7 predicted proteins | sample MpolsnodulesMG_FD_207736 | JGI IMG/M metagenome (GOLD analysis project Ga0315913, IMG submission 207736) | Medicago polymorpha root nodule microbial communities from Los Angeles, California, United States - small nodules | ecosystem: Host-associated > Plants > Roots > Nodule | place: USA...
CCACTTTTGACTTAGTCTTCGCTTACGTGGCACTCACATCCCTTAAGTGAGATGTCACGTGTAATTAGTTAGGGGGTGCCAACATCAGCGAAGACTAAGTCAAAAGTGGCCTTGAGGGCCAAACTGCCAAAGATCCAATACATAGGGGGCTGTTTTGTATTTTAATTAGTTAGGAGGCCAAAATCGCAACTTTTGGAAAGATAGGGGGTCAAAAGTGCAATTAAGCCTTAATTAAAATGGTTTAAGGTTTATTGAAAAATTATGAGCAAATTAAGTTTAGAATCCACTTAGGATGGTCCGGTGGTATTAATTTGGGATCTGGGAGTGTGCTCCTCCTCGAATTCTTAATAGCCTGTTTTGTATACAACTGGATTTCTTAAAATGGAAAACCTGTCGATCATCATTTATCTTCTTCCATTTGGTTAGACATGAAACCTCACTTTAGCAAAGTCATCAAGAATTCTACTTGAAGCATAGGAGATGGGCAAAAAAAAAAAACTTTTCGACGGACAAGTGGTTGTCGAGGCCAATTGCTGATATGTTAAATTTACTTGAGAACCTACATTTGAGTTGAATATGAAAGTAGAAGCTTATATGCTGATTTTAAACTAGAACATCCCTAATTGCTTGCATGTTAAGGCACCAGGCATTACTCTGAAGATTAACATCATAACTCTCAGTTTGGATCATGTCCCTGACAAGTAGCAATGGTCCAACACCAACTCTTTGGATGCAAATCTAACTAAGAAAGAGGCTTTTTCTTATCATAGATGCACTATCTCTTCTCTTCTTTAATTTGGGATTGGCTCGGTTTAGAAATTCATTATCAGATTGATAGAGGTATCTAGAACAGTCTTTTGCTTTGTTACATAGATAAATTGGGCAAGTATACGCAAAACTTGCTTGTCTCCACTATCACTTACATTTTATGAAAAATTTGGAATAAGAGAAATGCTAGAAGATTTAAGGACAAAAAGCTTTATATACAATGTCTCTTCCACCAAGTAATAGCTAAGTGGAGCAGACACATCTTCTATGAGAAATTAGAGTCTCCAACTTCTTGTATGTTTCCAGTAAACCCATGAAAACTTTGATATAGATTGAGGTGTTGTGGTATCCTCCTTCTCCTGGTTGGATAAAAGCAAATATGGATGGATGACCTTTTGGTGCCCCCTATAATGTTGCTATTGGTGTCATTTTCTGAGATAACAATGCATATTTTCAAGGAAGCTTTGTCCGAAATATTGGATTTGGAGTAAATTTTGTAGCAGAACTCAGTGCAACTATGTTTGCCGTTGACAAAGATAAAGATTTGAATCGGAGAAACTTAAGGATTGAAACAAACTCAGTGCAATCATTGTCGTCAAAATTCCAACTTAAATTCACCTTCAACGACTGAAATCTATAGTAGAATCCTAAAATTATCAAAATCCATCGATTTTACGATTTCATACAAAATCGCAGAATTTTAAAGGGTTTTGAAAAATTTTGTCTATTTTTTTAGTCATTTATGTATAAGTATTTTGTGGACTTTAAAGTGAGTCATTTATGAATATATACAATTTATAACATATAGTTAACATTATTTTTGTTCTAGTAAAGTCCATCATTTTGATTGCGATTTTGCAATTTCTTATATTGAGTAAAATCCTTCAATTTTGATTGCGATTTTACGAGTCTCGATTTTGCTATTTCCTTTCGACCTAAAGTAAAGTCCTGATTTTAACAACTTTGAGTGCAACTATGTTTGCGGTTGAGAAAGCTTAAGATTTGAATTGGAGAGACTTAAGGATTGAAACAGACTCTAAGTTAGTGGAGTCTGCTTTCAACCAATGGACTAATTACTTATTGATAGCTCAAGAGATCAATTGTTGTTGTACTCATATCTTTTGAGAAGGCAACACTGTAGCTGACGTTCTAGCTCATAATGGGCATAGTTTACCTCTTTTTTCTTCCCAATGGTGGGACTCTCCCCTTCATTCTATTTCTGCTTTTTTGTAAAAGGATAATGCTGGGGTGCCCTATATTAGGTGCTCATATGTGTAATTTGTAGCGGTGGGTAAAAAAACCAAAAACTGAACTGAACCAAAAAAAAATTGAATCATTATTAACAGTTTTGAAACTGAACTGAAACAGTTCAGTTCAGTTCAAAACAGTTCAATTCAGTTCGATAACTAAAATTCAATTTCATTTGTTTTTTTCATATTTTTTTCTAAGGTATTAATAATAACAGTTCAGTTCAGTTCGGAACAGTTCAGTTCGGTTTGAAACAGTTCAGTTCAGTTCGAAATGCAAACAGTTCAGTTCAGGTCAGTTATTTTAAATTTAGCAAACAGTTCAGTTCGGTTCAGTTTTCATCCCGAACTGAACCATGCCCACCCCTAATAATTTGATTCATTCCTCTCCTACTTGTAGCGTTTTCCTTACTTTTATAAAAATAAATTATGTTTTAGATTAGTTTTAAAATATCTGCAATTTTCATTTCTTGTTATACATACTTTTAAGATCTTTTACTAAGAGAGTCAATTGCTTTTACCAGTAGTGTATAAAAAAATGATGAGTTATGAAAGTCTCTTTAGCATTTTTAAGTGTATTCATGATTGTGGTATTTTGTCCACAGTTTGAGCCGCTATTGTTTTTCAAGGAAGATAAATGTAAGATAAATGCTAACAACATTCTCTTTCTAGCACTCTCTCTAACATTCACTGTTCTATTGGGTGAAACTCATGTGGGTCTCACTACTTTATGTGGGATCCATTTCCAATGTGTGGTACCCACATGAATTTCAACCAATAAGAGAGTGATTGTTAGAGAGAGTGTTAGAAAGAGAGTGTCCATGATACTCCTCTAAATGTAAACACATTTGTAAGTGATCTTTGAACTCATATGTCTTTCTTTACCTTGTAATTGGGTAACATCCCTTGTCCTAAATCTATATTAGTAAAAAAATGGGTACCATCTCATGCGTCCAACCCTCCTTCTAGTTCATATCATAGCAGATTCCTTGAGCATATGGTCACTAGTTTAATATCTGAATAGTCAGGATGGAGGGTAGTGTTGCTTTGTAGTGGCCGTGGTTACCCTTTTTAAAATAATTTATTTAATTATTTTATATGTTAGTGTATTTTTATGTTCAGTTACTTTAATAATGTAAATTTAGTGATCCCAAAAATATTTATGTGAAACTAATTAGTGCAAATATATGAAACACAAAAATCATCACTTACTGAATAATTTTTTCCTTCTTATTTTGTCATTTTTAATCTCAATAGTAGTTACTCAAAGAAAATTGTCATGATAAAATTAGTAAAATTATATTTGTTTCTTAAAAAAAGAAAAAGTGTCCACGTTTAAATAATGTTGTCTAATCTATCGTTAATGTTTATTACTCCAATAATAGCAGTAATAACTTATTCTACCATTTGAGGTGGAGCGTTTGCAATATTGACGTTGAATGTCAAGCCAACGACCATAAGATAACAGAGAAAAAGGAACTTTCCAGCTACCATTGTTGACCATTGACCAGATTAGCAGATCATAAAGAGTTAATGTCAAGGTCTCTAGAAAAAGAGTTAATATACTCGTTGGCTGAAAATGACATTTTTGGTATTTGTTTTTTGAACTACTGTATTTAAGTCTAGAACATAGAGAATTATTAAAAAAAAGAGAGAGAGTCTAGAACATGGAGAATGAATTCTTTGAAAAATACTAATGAACCATACTAGTTTTCTATAACCTTCAAACCATCTTTTTATTTTGTTTTGATATAATTCAAACAATCCTTTGTGCAGTAGCTTTCGAGCTAATTTTTTTACCATGACATTGGTGAAAATGCATTCTATCTCAAAATCCTATTCCGTTTTGCTTCGGAGTAGTAGTTGATTTTCATTGCATTGTCTACGGTCTTCTGGTAGCTTGTTAGTGGCTCGGAACGAGATCCTAAGGCGCCACTTTTTTTTCTTTCCGATCTTCAATCTATAGTTCTTGATCAATTCGTTTGAAAAGTGCATTTTGGTGGAGGTTTATCTTTTTTACTTTGGAGTTCCATCTCTTTGGTGTTAAAGCTTTTGTCTTGGTTTTATCTAGGTGGCTTTTAGTTGTTATCTTGGTGCTTAGGGGGTTTTGCCTTTTGCAGTCTTTGATCTAGCCTTGTATTTAACATTCTTATAACATATCTTGTGCTTTGCGATGTTTTATGTTTAAGTTAATAAAACTTAATTTTGCTTTTAAAAAAAAAGGATATGACTAGCTCACCACATTTAGAAGACTTTCACTTTCTAATCGTATCACCATTTCTTTCTTGGGCTCAGGCTAGGGTGGGAGAGTTTGATAGGTCTCCCACCGTGGACAAGTGGAAAAAAATACAGGGCTTCTAGGTCAGTGAAGAATCAAGCAGCAAGGTAGATCAAATATTGTACAGGGCTATGATAGGTTCCTTACTTTATTTAATAGCTTCTAGGCCAAATATTTTATTCAGTGTATGCTTGTGTGCAAGATTTCAGTCAGATCCTAGAGAATCTCATCTAACAATTGTTAAGAAAATCTTTAGGTATATGAAAGGGACAACTAATCTTGGAATTCTTTATAAGAAATCTCAATATTATAAGCTAGTTGGATTATGTGATGGTGATTATGTTGGGGATAAAATTGAGAGAAAATCTACTAGTGGAAATTGTCAATTCCTTAGTGAGAACTTATATCCTGGGCAAGTAAAAGACAAAATACTATTGTACTGTCCATAGCAGAAGCAAAATACATCTCAGCGGAAAGTTGTTGCACACAACTACTCTGGATGAAACATCAGTTAGATGATTATCATATATGTAAAAGTAGTATTCCAGTCTACTGTGATAATACTGCAGTTATCTATCTGTCTAAGAATCCAATTCTTCACTCAAGAGCCAACCACATAGAGATAAATCATCATTTCATCAGGATTATGTTCAAAAAGTTGTTATAGATATGCAGATTATTGATATTGATCATCAATGGGCTAACATATTTACAAAACCCTTAACTCTTGAAAGGTTCGATTTTATTTAAATGAACCTAAATATGCACATTATCTCAAAATGATTCTTGCCTCTGAGCGATAACCCAACATCTGAAGAAGGTTGAGAAGCTTCTTTGATCAAAGTCTCTATGAGTATTTAAGACAAGTAGCAGAATCATTATAATAAACAAATTCTGGCATGACGCGAAAGTTGGATAACCTAGACTCTGACAATGCACATAAGTGGAAAAGTCTTTATTTGTCTTTTATTACACCTGTCCACCTACATATCACGTTTTTGAGCTGACGTAGCTTGTAACTGTTGGGTAATAACTTATAGGCAATGATAATTATGCTCTGTTTACTGTATCCTCAAGCCCCCAAATATCATTATTGTGTTTACGTTTTTCGAAAAACACATGAAGATGAAAAGTCCAGTTGCCTTATTTACATCTAATACTTTCTCTGAACTTTTCACTTCACCTTCTTTTCAAAATGTCTTCTGAGAAATATCCTCGCTTTCAAATAACTATTAGTGAAACTAAAATCCAAAATGATGAACCCTTAAGTATCTGGGAAAGAATCTACAATCTCAAATGAAGAATGATAACAACACTTGGAGAAGAACTGAAACTGATCAAGATATCCACCGTGGAAGAGTATGATATGAGGATCATGTTCGCAACACAAAGATGAATGAAAATCTCTACAACTCTAAATGAGGTGAATAACACAACTATTGTGAAATATGGTTGGGTCTATGTAACAAAAAATGTGAGGACTAAACGTGAAGATAAAAAATTGGAAATAATATTATATGTCTTGAGAATTGATATCAATACAATTGATATCAAAGCTAAGCAGCCCAAGTCTGCTATTCGTAAAGGTACTAAGGTTCAACTTATAAAGAATGGGAAGAAGACTATTGCTTTTATGCCGAATGATGGCTGCTTATGCTACTTCAAAAAGCCTTGATTGCTGGATTTGAGTAATTTCCAGTACCAGATTCAAGGTTGTGAAGGTCTCTGATGTCACTCTTCTTGCTAGGATGATGAAGCTGAAGTAAGAGCTGTATTTTCAAGTTGACCTAGTAGAAGAGGAAAGAAAATTGAGATTAAAGACTTTTGGATGACCAAATGTTGAGTTCACACTTTAGGATTTAGTTTTATTTTTAAGATGTTTGTTTGCTTGTTTTATTTTTCGATTTCTCCTATTGTAATTTCCATGATTAATGAAGATTGTTTATCATATCAGATTGCATATTTGTTTATTCATGACTTTACAAGTTCTTGTCTTTGTGTTAAAATGTTTTGTTATTTTTGTTGATGACAAAAGGGGGAGTAGGATAAAATATTTTAACATTGAGCCTAACAAAAGCTAAAGAACCTTAATTTATTTATTTTTCTGCATAAAATAAATGAAAAATTAAAATATTGCACTTAATTGTTAATCTTATCAGACTTTGATAAGGTATCAGATTGGACTTAATCGGAGCGTGCAAACCTTTGTGTGACCAAACATCTGATATCTTGTTGATGTTCTTATATGCTTTTGATGATTTGTTTTGATGCACTCAAGAGTGATTAAGAATGAATTTAATTAACTTGGATAAGACTTATGGGAGTTTGCAAATCTCACCTTAATAGACTATCACAAACTCAAGGGGATCTTGCAAACCTCAGAACCTGAGACTGTCAGACTCAGGGAGAGCTTGCAAACTTCAGACCCTGAGGTCTAAATGTTAATTAAATTAACAACAATTATTCAAAATACTTGTGTTTATCATCATCAAAAAGGCGGAGATTGTTAGAACAAGAATGGTTCATACAAGTCATCTAGGGTTTTGATATAACAAAGTATTGAAGAATAATTGGAATACTAACATATGTTCAAGTGTGCAGAACCTAAGAATGAGTCTATCATGAAGAATTAACATATGAAGAGCATAAGAAGGAACATGAGAAACTTAAAAGACAATGGTAGAAGATCTAAAGGAATGTCAACTAGAAGTCAATGTCTTTAGAAGAATGATGCCTCATAGAAACTAGAGAGTTACCTCAACAGATTCTGTAGAGTTCATAAGGCTCAGAAGCTAACTGCATACTTGGATGACCCTCAGATTTGAAAAAATCCGGAGGGACCCAGAATCCACGTAGGCATTGTCTTATTCTATGAATTGTCCCTATCATAGTACCTGATAGAGCAGTTCTTTTGTTTTCTTCTGTCCACGTGTGCAAACAGACAAAGCTAATAACCTCAAGAGCAAAGAGAACGCAACAAATAATTCTTATATATATATAATTAGTTTGGGTCGACTGAGTTAATTAGATAAATTTCAATTTAAATCATACTAATTTCTTTTCCCACCATTATGTGCTCTCGTGCCTTACATAATCTTGAACAGTAAATAACACTTTAAAAACACCCCCCAACACCTTAAAACAGTTTGGATTTTAAAATCCTAACCACGTCGTAAGCGTGGGAAAAGAAATTAGCTTAGTCATTATCTTTGATTTGAATATAAAAAAATTAAGTTTTTGGAGAGGAAAAAAATTAAATTTTTGTTTTTTCATAAAATCAAGCTAGATCCTTCACATCAATAAGGAAAATATTTTCTCACTTTGGGTTTGGGATCCCCATCACCTTGGAAACATTTGTGCGGTGCATATGTCCCTTCCTATCCTTTTCTGCAAGTAGCATAATGGAGAACAACAGTACTACTTGATACTTCAACTTAGAACTCTGTTTGCTTTTATTATGTTTAACCCTTCAAAAAAATATTAAAAGAACATGCCAGTTATATATTCTATTTGTTTATTCATCTGATTTATCAAAATGTTCTAAATACAAAAGGGAGTAGAGTTAAACGTATTAACTATTACGAATAGCGTGATTGGGAGTATGAACTCATCCATTTTGTAATAGCGTAATTGATTATTTATTTCCTTTACTCATTTTGATCAATAATAATCACCCATAACAAGGAAAAGGACACGATATTTGATGATATACACAAGCCATTATAATAACTCAAAACTCACATTTAGAAGTTGAATCAAGCAATAAGAACATGTAATCATAGAATATACTAAATCATGACACTGAAAATTCGGCACTTAAGGCGAGTTCAATTCCTTTTTTGTTCACAACAAGCATATAAATTATGGTTCACAATGAAAGACAAAAAAAAAAAAAAAAGTCCATTCAAGCAAATGTGAAATTCTTATTATTTTAAAACTTGATAAAAAAAACTAACACCAAGAAAACTAGCAAACAAGAAAGTGTACCCATGAAAGTGGTTAGAAAGCTCACAAGATTATGAAGACGGTGAAGATTGTTTATTTTATTTTTTGACATGTCTCACAAAGAGTATTAGAATGATAATTCATTCAGATCAAGAAGGCCCTTGACTAATTTTAATTTGTTAAATTTAGAGATAAATCTCCGATTAACATGTTCTAACCGCACTTACATTTCAATATCATTGCTTTGATTGTATTTTAATTATGCGATAGTAATTTTCTTAATCTTAGGATTGTTGATATATTATTGATCGATCATTACTAACTCTAATTTTTTCCTTTTTGTGAATGTTGTTCTTCTTAACTCAACCTTAGTGTTTATATATATTTGCTTGATTTTAGATATGAAATAAAATGACGAAATACGAAGTTTGATATTTGGTCTATAAGCTTGAACAAAATAATTCAATCATGAAAATAGTTTTGATTCTCTTGAGCTTGTGAACGATAATTGTTCTTAATGAGTTTTTAAAATATTTCTATCATAAAAATGGAGAATTTTTTTAGGTCAAATAACCTATTGGTTAAAATTCACTTTTTTTAAAGTGAATAAGTGGGGTGTCCGGGATTTGAACCCTGACCCCATGCATATAAAATTAGAGATTTTATACGCGCTTAAATATGTTATTTTATCAGCTTGGATCATAAATAGAAATTGTAAGGGATCCAAACTCATTTTTATAAGCACTTAAATATTTTACTAGGGGATATAACCTTGCACTTATCCCTTAAAAAAAAAAAAAATCCTTGCACTTCTAATAGTTCTCCACTTTTCGGTTACAAGTCCTCTCAAGGGTCCGTTTGGTTCAAGAATTAGGAGGGGAAATGAGGGGGGGAGGGATTTTAACGGAGGGGAGAGGAGAGGATATATTGTTGGAACAAAATGTGTTTAACATTACCAGCTTAAGTTTTGATGATAACAATGTATTAAAAATGTCAATTGGATATACTAATATTTGTTCAAATGTGCAGGACCACAGACAAAAAGTTATAAGTCTTTAATTCAAATATTGGTTTTGAAAGAACAAATGAGAGCAATAAATTTCTCAAAAGTAGCTATATTAAATGCAGTCAAAATAAAGTTGACTTCTTTTTTGGAAAGAATCGAAGACTAGACTTAACGGAAATGCTCATAACTTGGCTTCAGTTCGATAAGCAGAAGAGTATCAAAGAAGATACGGTTACACATGGAATCGAGCAACGAATGCCTCTCAGAGACCAATATTTGAAATTCAAATCGAATAGATATCTTCTATCGGTTTCTAACAGTTTTAGTTTCAAATCTTAAACTAGGTAGTTATTTTTCTATTATAAATAGTAGTTTTTCATAAGAAAAACATGTCACAAATCAATCATTCACAAAACTTACACTCAAATTATCTGCATGGAAGAGAGAAACGAGTCACAAGTTGCAATGTATGAATATGTGTATCAATTTACATTCAATCAATGCAATTTAAGTTTATTATCTTAATTGTCTTTGCAATTTAATTGTTTATTTCATGCAATTTCTATTATTTTCATTTGAAAGTAACTTCGACAAATTTAATTGGGTTAGATTCGACAGTTATCTTCATACTTTTTCTATGTTCTTCAAAAACAATCATAAATTTTTGGAAAATAACAAACACAATATGTCCTTAAGATTTATTGGTTGATCTTGCATGTAATTAATTTTAAACCAGCAATTGTTTACCAAATATCAGTGTAAACAACATGTAACAAATAATAGTGATAGATAATATAATAAGAACAATTGTTACAAGAAAAATATAACAAAATAATAATAAAAATTGTTACAAGAATAAGATAATATCCTAATAATAATAAGATTGTTACAAAGATAATATAATTTAATAATAATAAAAGGTGTTACAAAGTTAATACTGAGATTTGAAATTAATTTAAGGATAATTATGGTAATGCAATAAAATTTTAAAGAGATTTGCTCCCATCCCCTTCTAAAAATTGAACCAAACACTTAAATTAAAAATTTTCCCTCCCCTTTCTTTCAAAACTCTCGAACCAAACTAACCCAAAGTATCAATCAGTTCGCAAATCCAATCTTGTGATTATTTTCTCTATTATTCATCTTTTGATGACAAAAGCAGTCTTCGTGATCTTTCTATCGTATATGTATTGCCGAATTTATCCTTCAAATCCAATCAAGTAGGCAATCCACTTTGTTTCTTTATGTTTGGCAACTATATGGTTCCAAAATTGAAGATATATTAGACTACTAAGAGATATGGGCTTGACCATTACATCTGGAATTGTGCTATCATGATTCATGAGGTCAATATTTAAAACATAAGTTGGTTTAGAATTTTAGAATTTTCTTTTCAAAGTCTTAAATTTGATGCTCTATAATGTGATTTCAGTAATGATATCTAGTTTGATTTCAAAATAAAAAAGAACATCAAATATAATATGATTTTTTCTAACTTGTGCAAGATTGCACATAATAAGAGGTAATTAATGCACCCATTATTATAGATTTTTCCAAATCTTATTAATGACCAAATTTTAAAAATTGATTTTTGTTCTTTCTTCTCTCCTTGTTAATTTTTAACGTTTTATTCTTGTTCCTTCTCTCCATTGTCAGTAAAACAAGAAACTTAAAAGACCCATTCTACAAACACATCGAAGCTAAAAATTATTATGCTCTTACGTCACTTTCTTCTTCAGGTTTAAAGGACTTTCTTCTCCAGTTTTCGTTCTATTGTTAATTTGAATACCGTAGTTTTGAACACCGTCTTTTTGAATTTGGTTATATTGTTGTCAATTTTTATATTGGAATATTTGTGTTTTTACACGGAGCATGCTTTATGTGGAAAAAAAAAATTGTGTTTCATTGTAAAAAAGGGTCAAAGTGGTTTCAAAGAAATGACAATTAAAATAAGATAAATAGATTATATTAAAAAAAAAATGCTAACATATGTCCTTATGACATATATTATGGAATCTAAAGTAAAAATTCTTTTTAAAAAATTATGCCAATTTATTTTTCTAAAAGTTGAAAATTAATATTTTATAATAGTATTTACCATTTTTCGGTGCTCTGTTCACTGGAATTGTTCTCCGCCTGGCATGGAATCTCTCATTCTAAGAGATAAACTGAAAACTTAATTTCGCTATTTCTCTCTTTTCTTTTTCTTTTTGCCTCGTTACATTGTAACACTACCAAAAAAAAATTACCATTTTTCGTCAAATTTTTTTTTTTTTACCAATTATAAAATCTTTAATATATATTTTAAGAGCATTACCCTTAAAAAAAAATGAGAAGAAGAGGAAGAGAGACATATTCCATCGAATCGAAATAAAAATCCAAGAATGAGTGAAAAGATAGATACTTATCCTAGACGCAAAAACAACTTGACAACGCATGCTTGCGTGGATCCTAAAATGAAAGTTTCAAATTCAATGCAACTTGCAACCTACTTACAGCTGTTATCTTCTGGTGCCCACGTTTCAACCCATCATTTTGTTCTCTACTTTCTCCTAATTCAAATATTCCTACAAACTTTTGTGGCATTTTGTGCATTTTCAGTAACATTACTTGTGCCTCCAAAACTAGAAAGAATGTGTGTGAAAAATATATATTAACACTCCAAAACTTTCTCTGCTCCTATACCATGAGTACCAACCATGAATGGGAGAAGATATGCTCGATGTCAAGGTTGTTTTAAAGGTAAGAGAAATTAACCAGAAATAGCTTTATATTCTTTAACTGTTCTTCTATTACATTTCAGATAGATGTATCATATTTTTTATGAAAGTGTTTGTTTTGTATATAAATCTTTTTATATGATTTTTCATGTTTAGTAGACTATTAGTGATCATGTAGACGCAAACACTACTAGAAATTTGCACATTTCCTTAACTAACACATCGCTAAACAAGAACTTTGCTGAATATTTTCACCAGTTCGAGTGAACAGGATCTTGGTAATCTGGAGTTGGGACGGAATGTAAACAAGTTTGGTCAAAAATTGTTCTACCGAGAATCCAAACTTGGGATTTTGCTAAATACTTTAGTAATAGCCCTTTTGAAGTAAACGTAAATCTAACAATGATTTTTCAGCTCCTTGTAGACCATCCTATATTATAATTTTTTTTCTACCGAAAAGTGTTAGTTTGTCCATGGGAAAAGTGTTAATTTGTCCTTGTAGTTCATCGCCTAATATCATTTTCTTTGCCACGTTTATTTATTGACTCTTTATTTTATATATGACGTTTATAGTGTGTATACTGAAACACTTAAAAACTTAAATTAGCGAAAATATTTTTGAGAAGAAAAATATGAAATTCTTTTCTAATTTAGTCACTAAATTTAATTACTGATGATGGATTTTTGACAAATCTCATTTTTTTTCTTCCTAGTTTCTGTCACTAATATAGTAATATGATTATTTTTTTTTTTTTTTGGTAAATGATTATTTTTTTTTTCTAGATGATATGTCCGCTATGTTTGTGTATAAGGAAGAGAAATGAACTATTAATTATCTTTATTTATAATTTATTTATCATACCCTTTGAGTTCTTTTGTTCTAATGAGAAACCTAAAATTCACTTAGATTAAGATTCTCAATGAGACTATACATGCACATATGTAAAGTGAATTTTGATTGGAATTGCGGTTCATAATTAATGTCTAACAATATCTGGAATATTTTTGTCTCTCTAATAAAGTGAACTTGTAGGAAAAAAAAACATAGTAGGACTACATGATATCAATCATCTCGTTTTTTAAGCGATGAGATATTTCATTGTTAATACCTACGTATATTTCCTTTCTCAATAAGTCTTAGAAATCATGGTCGGGTTTTACATAACCTCATCAAACCAGCTTGTGAGGTGAAAAATATCTCCACTTATAAACAAATTGTTAGACCATTTTGTATCTGATACGAAACTCTTTAACACACACCCTCACGCTCAGGAGTTGACATATAGAGTCTCGATATAAATGGTGAGTGATTCGATAAGGAAAACCTGATAATAGGTGGTCCAACATATCTTGAACCAGACTCTGATACCATTTTAGAAATTGTGTTTGAGTTTACACAACCCTACAAAATTAGTTTGTGAGATGAAAATTGCCCCCTACTTATAAAGACACTCTCATACGATTTCATAAGCCCAAAAAACATAGGTGTAAAAAGACATGTGAGAACAAGAGAGTACAAATATAGGATCCAAACCCATATGAAGATTCTATGGCCCTGTTAATAACAGGCCTTATTTTTTTGTAAAATGGAGATTTTTATTGTGAAATGGGCTGGGCCTGGTAGTTTTTCTGGGCTTGCCCTATCCGATCTATAAACTGATGAAAATTGTTGTTTACATTTCACACATGGCTAAGAAACACCAGTAATTAACAAAATTAACCTCGAATTCCACCGGCAGTTAACTACCTCCAGTTAAAATCCATCTGTAGTTAATTGCCGATGATGTTATTTTGGTATTCTAGTGGTGTTACCGAACATCCTGTAGTGTGGGAACAACATTCTTCTAAACTGATTTGAGGTACATTTACTCGTAAAGATTGCTCTTTAAACATCTAGTAATTGTTCACAAGCACGTGAAAAGAAATACTTGGAGGGTTGTTAACTAACATTTGCTACTGAATGGTAGTTACAAAAATTTGAAATGTTTGTGAACAATTTAAGGGTTTAAAGAACAATCCCCTGTGCTCTCAGGATAATATGTTTCAGTTTTTCTTTAGAGAAATGATATTTGTATAACCATTTTAGTACAATTTTTGTACAACTTTTTATCTCATACTCACATTATGTTTTTATTTTCTCTCTTATTTTTTCTCTCTCCATTGTGTTTGATCAATAAGAAGTGAGAACATCAAGGCTGTCCCAAAAGCTGTAACAAAAGAGTTGTCCAAATATCATTACTATTTTTTTTATTGCAATCCATTATCAATATCCATCTTCCCTCAGAACCAAAACAAAACTACATAGTTACTAACCTTACATGAGTTTTTGGTCGTCCCCAAACACACTTAACTATATATATTTTTTTAAAGGGCACACACTTACTATTGAATTTCATGAATGAATTCACCACATTAATCCAAAAAATTATACTCTTCTAGTAAGTGATTAAATTATCATTCTATTGTGCATGAATATCCTTACTAGCTTAACTTAGTCACAGTTTACTATTCTTATATTACCGACATACCAATCACTATTTTGTAGTGAAATTATTGAAGGTCTATGTCCATATATGACACACATGTGCTAACGTGTCAATATTCAGACGGTGAAGAAAATTGAAGATGTGACCACATGGTTTGTCATTACTTATGTCCTATAGTTATGCACTATGCTAATGATCTTGTTTATTCAACAAATCATAAAGTTGAAAACTCCAACCTTAGACTTACCTCAAATTAACTCTCTAATTGCTTTAGAAAATGCATTTATCGACATCAATGCATTATAGTGCAGAACCAAACTGTAGTGGTAAAGGAGAACATATACTTTAATGGTTATCATCTCCACCACACACTCATCAATCACATTATGATATTACTTCAATAATGCACATGGTTGTGAATCTCAACCACACTCTATCTGCCACGTTTTTGAACTTTAGCAATCAACCACATATTTCATCACACCTTATCGTCTTTATTAACCATTGAATTTGCAACTTGCAAACCAATCCAACACACCTGAATTGGAGACTGTTCTTTCCTCAGCCCTCACTTGAAACATCTCATTCTTTTTTACACAATTCCAAACAACATGGAGACTGTTCTTTCCAAACACTCACCACCTTCTGCCTTCAAGGTGCGTAGATATAGATATAGATACAGATATAGATCAACACAACTATTATTATGATTAACACATAAATAATTAATCTTACTAGTTACTATAATATTAAGACTTGAAACTGAGTTTTGTGCATCTCTATTTGACTACTTAGTCTTATTTAAATTTGAATAGACCATGACAATATGCAACGTTTTTTTTATGCATTCATTGTTCATGTAGTAACTTTTTATTGAAGAAACCAAATACATTTCTAATTTTTTACTGTGTTATTTAAGTGATGTTCCAGTCAGGCTTTTATGGCCACTGGACCAATACTAACCCTGCCTTCCCAGTTTGTATAATGTTCAGTTCGGATTGGACTAAGGAGTTTGGGAAACTCATCAGGAAATGGAATATTATTTTTTTCCAACTGTGACTGTAATTAATTCATTGAGTTTATTTTTTTGATTATGTAACATAGTAATTGCAAAATTTCTTTCATGCAAGGGTATAGTAATTAGTGTTGAGATTGAGAAGGTTTTTGTATTAACTAGAACTGTTCACATCTTCATGTAAACTACTACATATGTGTATGCTTTTTTATATGCAAAATTGAATTATAAAATTGGACAACAGGTACACAACTAATCACTTATGTGATTTGGAGACACACTAACGGATCATATGGACAGTACACCAAACATGTCTCACATTTATGAGTTTTTTGAATTGTGAAACATTATGATTCAAGAAATTGTCAATTCTATGCATAAATGTCCATCCACACGTGATATGAAAAATGGATGAGTAAAGAAAATGACCTCAATGTTTAACATTTTTTTGTGACAAAACCACAATGTTTAACTGATGAAAAACTTAAAAAATAGAATTTAGTTATCCTAGTTATTGGGCTAAAAATAATTTTAAACAAATTACGTTATCTTGCTAATATTTTATACAAGTTTGTTTAATCAAGACAACACTTACCTCTGATCCATGTAAACAATTATACTTAATGAGATACAACTTGATTTGATTGTTGTTTAATTAAGCCAACACTATCTTTAATTAAGACAACACTTACCCTTTTTTTCTTCTTTTTTTAATATATATATATATATATATTAAGAAGTTTTATTTTACTTTTTTTGAAAAAAATAAGTTTTAATTTTTTATAAATTACTTTTTTCTTTTAAGTGATTATTTTAAAAAGGTCGATAAAGTTTATTTTGAAAAAAACTTAATAGGTCTTTAGTCTCTAAACTTTGCTTTTCACCCGTTTAATTTTTTTTACTTTTGAGGTTACAATGTTAAAATTTTACCATTGAGTTAGCACCACAATTGTCATCCATTTAAAACTCTTTTATAATACTTTCAAATTTTCATAGGTTTTGTCTAAGGCGCACAAGTACAATAGTCATGTACTATTCACAAGTGTCTTTTTCAGGCTCAGGTCAATATGCGACATTTTTTTTTTAAACAAATTAATATGCGACATGTTGATCAAGTAATAGAAACTAACTTGTACACCCTATAATTAGCTAGTTTCATATGTTAAATTCATAACATTTGTTTACATGCTTGTGCACTAAAAAGAATAATTAAATATTAACATGATTTAATTTCTCTCTACATACTCTACAATCACATCCTACAAGATCCTCTATTTTTTATTTTTATTTTTTATCCAAATTTAACTAAACTTTCAACTTCTAAAGTATTAATTAATATTTTGTATACGAAATTAATCATAACCCTCAATTTTGTGACAAAACGAAGTAGTTAACGTAACAAGAAGTTGATAGCAAGATCATATTTGCTAAACTTTGAAAGAAGAGAAACTTAATCCAAATTAGAAAAGTAAATGTCTAACTAAACCTGATTTTCAAATAATGATGACTATATTTTCAAATTGAGACTAATTCTCTTCGGATATCGTGAATTTTTCTGTTGTAAGATTTAATATTTTCCAAAGTAGCTTCCTTTTTCCCCTTTCAAAATCAGAACTAAACATAATATTATCTACCACAATGGGTTTGATATTAGTTATATACTATGGTATAATTTTATGGCAGAAATGAAATATTATTTTGAATGAATCATAATTTGTTCCAGATTATTGTACATAATACTTGTCTCATTATCAAGTTTGATTAGCCGGTTATAATATTTTTCTTTAAAAAAATCTAGTGGTGAAAATATCACATGCTAAATATAGGAAAATACAGAATTGCATATTCAAACTTGCGATTAAGCATGTAAAATATCTCTACAACCTTTTATCATATGTATTTTATTTATATAGTTGAGGTTCGTGTTTTTGGCTTACTAATGTTGTGCGTCGCAGGCTGTGATAGTGCATCCAAGTCCATGATATTAACTAAATGATCATATTCTTGTTAGATTTTAGGCTTAATTAAATTTTGATCCTCTTATTTTCAACCACTCATGGATTTTATCCCCCTATTTTAAAATCAACCCGTTTTGGTCCCTCCCACTTATTTATGAACTAAAGAAAGATGACGTGACATATTTTGAATGGTGTGAAATACAACCTGATGAAATGGAATGATCAATATCGATGAACTTGCAAGAAAACTCCTTAAAATTTAAGATTCAACTTTAGAACTTATTCATTTTTTGTAATTTAGTTGATGACATGTAAATAATTTATCAATTGGAGGATTATACATCATTAGATCCTATGTTATGTCTATTAAAACATGTAAAATCACCATTTTTTAGTCTAAAAATTTGAGCAACGGATCACAATTGGTGAATTTTAAAATAGAAATACCCAATTCCATAACAAGGTAAAAATAGGAGATCAAAACTATAGTTAAACCTAGATTTTATCATTATAGATTGCTTTCGACCATAAATTAATAATGAAAAAAGGAACCTTATAAAAAAATGAAATGGTGAAATATTGTTGATATAGAGATAGCAACACTTACTATAACACTTTATTTTCCACACTTACTTTCTTCCAAAAACTTCTTCCACACTTACTCTTTTATTGATGAAATTTATAGGAGCCTCGCTAAAAACTCTGTTTCTAACACCCTATCTAAACATCATTTTTTTATGGGTTATGTTAACTAGTGTCTCCGGGACATTGTTTAAGGAAACTAAAAAAAGAAAGTTTTAAAGTGAAAATAACATTTTTTATGCTTTTGAAAAGTTGACAACACATATTTCTATGTAATATTTGCTATATTTAATACTTTAATCAGTGTTCCGAGGACACCGGTTAACATTTCCCTTCTTTTATTTGGTGAAATTCATATGAGTACACCACTATACGTGGGACCATCGTCATTTCCAAAATGACCCACATTATAAATGTGTTAGAAAGATAGTATTCTAAGCATTTTTATCATATACATTTAAGTTTCACTTTGGAGCATCAAGAGAAGGACACAAATAACTATTTTATTTTTGAAATTTCATTCCTATCTTAATCTTTATCTTAATTACATAAAAATAATGATTTCATGCATCAAACGCAACTGCATCTTCCCTCTATAAAAAGATGTAGCCTTTAATAGTTATTATTGCTCAATTTTGCAAACAAAGGGGAATAAAAAGTGTCTGGATAGAGTAGCATATATAAAAAATGTTTGGTTTATCAACTCAATAATAAGTCTTACAACGGCGCAAAAGACATAAAACTTTGATAAAGATTCCTATTCTGTTGGATTCGCAAATACAAAATTAACTAAAAAAAAATAAAAATTTAACAAGGTTAATTAATTTTTTAGTCCATCCTATTATTAATCAAGTTTTTTATTGATCAGGGTGTGAGCAAGGAAGAAGAAGAATCATTGCTTGGACAAATTGAAATATGGAAATACATGACACAATTTACAGACTCTTTTGCTCTAAAAGCTGTCGTGGAGCTACGCATAGCCGACATTATAGACCGTTATGGCAAACCACTATCCTTAACTCAAATTGTGCAGAATCTTGAAGATGCACCTTCCCCTGATTCCACTCTACTTTTAAGAGTAATGAGAGTCATGGTTCGTAGAAAGATTTTCAGTGCAGAAAAATCAGAAACCGGCGAAATTCTCTACGGCTTGACACGTGCATCAAAATGGATCCTACAAGACACAAAAATGACATTGGCACCAATGTTGTTGCTAGAGAATCACCCTTTTCATTTGAACCCTGCTAACTTTATTAGTGAAATTATAAAAGAAGGCACAAAAAATGGCACTGCTTTCTTTAGGTGTCATGGTCATGAACAATTTGAAATGACAGGGTTGGACTCAAAATACAATGACTTGTTCAACCAAGGTATGGTTTGCACCGCTAGAATTGTGTCGAGGGCTGTTATTGCTGGATACAAAGACGGGTTTAACCAAATTAAGTCTTTGGTTGATGTTGGTGGGGGTATCGGAGGATCTCTCTCCGAGATTGTTAGAGCTTATCCTCACATTCAAGCTATTAACTTTGATTTGCCTCATGTGGTTTCAACGGCCCCTAATTTTGATGGTATCACCCATGTTGGAGGAGACATGTTTGTGTCAGTTCCTAGTGCTGATGCTATTTACATGAAGGTATAATGCTAAACATATATATTGTTTCTTTTCAAAATTTTTGTGCATTTGGCTTATACACATGAATTTAATTATCTTTGGGTGAATGGCAGTGGATTCTTCATGACTGGAGCGACGACCATTGCATAAAGATATTGAAGAATTGTAGGAAGGCAATACCAGAGAAAACAGGAAAGGTGATCATTGTGGATCATGTATTAGACCCAGAAGGAAATGAACCATTTACTGACACTGGGATAGCATTTGACATGATGTTGCTTGCTCACAATGCTGGTGGTAAAGAAAGAACTGAAGAGAACTGGAAATACCTATTCAACGAGACCGGATTCCCTCGTTACAACATCATCAAAATCAATGCTCTGCCATGCATCATTGAGGCATTCCCAATCTAAATTCATGGAAGATGATGAGTTTGTTGGTTTTATGATGATGGTGATGATTTCGTATGTGTTGTGTTGTGTGGCTTTACTTGGAGTTTTGTTAGCTAAGGCAAATACTCCTTTTGTGTATCATAATTTGAATAAAAATGCTGCTCACCACCTAGAGCTAGCTATGATTCATGCATGGGTGGAGGCTTTTGGTTCCATCAGCAGATCAGATAGCAGAGTGTTGTGTGAGTGTTAAGAATCTATTGTTCACTTGTTAATGAGTTTGATGAATTATAATTTGTGTTCAACATTTTCTTCCCTTTTTCCTCTTCTAAAGTTCATTTAACTTCCACTGTGTCAATCAAGTATCATAACTTTGTGTCTATACATACATACATACATACATACATACATACATACATACATACATACATATATATATATATATATCATAGGAAATGAGCGCAATATAAACTTAAGAGAAATTCTTAGATGCAAACAAACATAACACGTCATAGTTAGAAACAACCAATCAGAAATTTTTTTTATTTAATTTAATAAAATAAAAACCAAAATTAAAACTGGCACGTTCTCTTTCTGTGTTTTTTTCTTTTCTCTTTTTACTTTTCTCTTTGAATGTGTCTTTCTAATCAATTCTTCATACCAAAAGTACCTTTATTTTCAAAATTAAATACAAAAACAAAGAAGTTGGAAAACCCTTACGAAGGATGTACACAACACAAGTGTAGTTGCAGAAGAAAAAACCCAACACTGGAGATTGAATGGAGAAGAATAAAACTTTAGGTGATGGATAAGAATTGGATTTGTTTAAATAAGAAAGTGAAAAATAAAGATATTGTCTGAGGAAGAAGTAACAAATACATGATGTACGTAATTGAGAGCTAAAGTGGTGTTTAGAGGAAAGAAGGAAGAATTCTAAAACAACATTAATGCTGCTGCGTTTTGTTTCCACAAAGATGGTGAGACAAGAAGAGAAAGAACGTGTCCATTTTATTTTTAGTTTTTTATTTATTAAATTGAACAAAATTTTCTGATTGGTTGTTTCTAACTATGAGGTGTTATGTTCGTTTGCACCTAAGAATTTCTCTAAACTTAAAGAAATTGGGTCATGATGGGAAATTTATTATTAATTAAATTACCTACTATCGAGATTGATAACTATATAAAGGTAAGATTGAAAAGGACGTTGTCTACTACCTGTATTATAGCTGTATGAAGACAAATGATAAGGGTTACCTACTATCGGGATTGATAGTCGTATGAAAGTAAGATTGAAAAAGACGTTGCCTACTACCTATAGAATAGCTGTATGAAGACAAATGACAAAGGTTACCTACTATCGGGATTGATAGTTGCATGAAGGTAAGTTTGAAAAAGACGTTGTCTACTACCTGTATGAAGACAAATGACATGGGTTACCTACTATCAGGATTGATAGTTGTATGAAGGTAAGATGAAAGTGGCACTATCTACTACTTGTATGATAGTTGTATGAAGACAAATGACATGTATTACCTACTATCGGGACTGATAGTTATATTAAGGTAAGATGAAAAAGAGGTTGTCTACTACCTGTATGATAGCTGTATGAAGACAAATGACAAGTATTACCTACTATCAGGATTGATAGATGTATGAAGGTAAGATGAAAAAGACGTTGTCTACTACCTGTATGAAGACAAAAACAGAGACGTTGTCTACTATCTGTACGATAGTTGTATGAAGACAAAAGACATGTTTAGCGACATCTGTGACCCGACACACTGGGATGACACTTGGGGAAATTGAATGTATTTGTAGTGTTGTTTGTTTGTGGAACCTGCCACTTGAAATATGTTTGATTGGTGACATCTCTGGACAACACACACTGGGGATGGCACCTTTTTGAGAGAATTTAAGTTGTTCACTTGAAATATTTGGAGACCAGACTGGAGAGATATGGCTAAAACAAGACTCAGGGTGATTGATGCAACCGTGTGTCAATGATGTAGTGTGCATGTTGTACACGCAAGAATGTACGAATGTATGAATGTACAAATGTATGAATGAAAGTAAAACTTCGTACGACGGTGTCACTGTATGATTGTATATAACTTGATGAAACAAGACTAGACAAGTAAGATGGGAGGTGGACCGACATCGCAGTACAAACACTCGGCAATCTTCATCGGAGATGATGCCATTGGAGAAGGATCAAACCACTAATGGGGTAAAGCCCGTTAATCAAACAACTGATTCTGGCAGAAGTCGCCATTTGTAAACCAGCATAAGGCGTATTCTTCCATTTGGCACACTTGAACTGTTATGCCTTTGTCTTTATTTTTCTCTTTTTTGAATCGCTATCTTTTTCCTGGACCGCCCTTTCGGGTTTTCAGTCGACCGGGAATGTATGCTTCTCCTACTCACGAGTTCGAAGAAGATTTACTTGTTGTTTATTCTTTTTAAAAGATCTAAAAAAGTTTTAAAAGAATTTTTTTTGAAATTTTTTGCTTTAAGTATTACCATCAAAGGTAGACGAAATTTTGCAAACAAAATAAATGAGAATTCCAAGTAAATGGGCAGATGCTCAAATTTTATTAATTGAGTGGTGGCCTGCCAAATTGCCAATGGCATGACTCCACAGATCTTTGCAAAAAGTTTGGAAAATGGTAAATGTATGGGAAGGGTACATTGAATACAATAATCACTATTCTCCCAAACAGCTTTGAGTTCCAATGTTCAGATGCTTCAAATCGGAGCTCTTTTGACAGCTAAAGATTCCCAAAGTTAATCATGATTGATCCGATGCAGTTACTTTGTCATAATCCTTAACTTTTGGATAGATCGCCCTTTTGGGTTTTCAACCTATCAGGATAATCATCATTTTTGTTCGTGTCTCTAATTTTTTCCTGGACCGCCTTTTCAGGTTTTCAATCCACCGAGACACTCATTTCTGCATTGGTATTCAGAGGACATGCGAGTTTGTCACCATCCTTTGTAATTAGGCATCTCTTTTCCCCTGGATTTAGGTTGAAAAGATAATATATGTTTGAGTACAAGGCCTCTTTCTTGGAATTCACGGGGACAAGTCTTCTTTGTCAAAAGCTTGGTTCATCCTTTTGATATGATTGTCCAAGACATAAGGTAGTAATGCGTTTAAGTTCAATCAAGCTTGGCCTTCATCAGAACTCTTATTGACGGGACTTCGACCTCCACGGGAGGCACGACCTTCATGTTGTATACTGAGGGAATGTTGGTGTATGCCCTAGAGGCCAATAGTTTATGTCGAACTTATCTTATGTATCATGACTTTTATTATTGAATAAATATATAGCAATCTTTATTATATTTATAGTAATGTTAATAAAGTCCTTAGAATAGATAGTTCATGTAATAATATATTAAGTGTGACTTAATAATGAGATTACATTATCATAAAGAACGCTATTCTTAAATATATCCGTAGTCGAGCTTTAATATGAAGAAGGATAATATTAAAGCATCGAGACTATTATGTATGTAGGCTGATGACCGTATCTCATGGGTCATAGATATGAGATATTAAGTCTATACATAGGTATAAATATTAGGAGTAATATTTATACTGGATTGACCCACTGTGAGAATACTACATAGTATGTTATGAAATT
>Ga0315913_1001949_pt1 | contig 23654 bp, 7 predicted proteins | sample MpolsnodulesMG_FD_207736 | JGI IMG/M metagenome (GOLD analysis project Ga0315913, IMG submission 207736) | Medicago polymorpha root nodule microbial communities from Los Angeles, California, United States - small nodules | ecosystem: Host-associated > Plants > Roots > Nodule | place: USA...
AATAACCCAATAGTCAATGATTAATTAAAAGTCAAATGTCCTAAATAGGCGGCAGTTCACTTTGAAACTTCAGCTTATATGATAAAAAGTTGTAGAAATATTTGATATGTTAGGGCGCGTAATCAAACTGTGATTTTTCTCTTTTTAACATTGTGTTTGTGAATTTTATCGCTAAACCATTTAAAGCATAAAAGAAGTTGTTGTTTCCTCTTGAATTAAAGGAATGCTAATAATCCCCGTGAATTTAGCTTAATTGGTAGGGATATTGCATATTATATGCAAGAGCTGGGGTTCGAACCCCAGACGCTCCACTTCTCCACAATTAAATTGTGTAAGCTCTAGCCTACTAAAAAGAAGAAGAAAAAAAGGAATGCTAACAATTGAGAAACATAACCACTGCAATGCTAACTTTCAGGATAGAATTTGGAAACAACAATGACTTTTTTTTTGTTTTAGTAAGCACACAACATGAATTCAGTAGACGGGGTTAGATTTCACAACATAATTAATGATACCATAGTTTGTCTTGAGTGAAATTATGGAATCTATTAAACTGTAATAATGTCGGTGGTTAAAATAATGGTGTCAAAGGATTTAAGTTTGAATTTCATGAATGATGATATATCTTATTTTGTATTTGAGATCTTTGACTTGACTATTATATTTTATTCTTTTCCGGATTTTTTTATGTTGTCGATAGTGTTAGTTTGGCCTTGGTTGGATGCATGGTGAATTGTTTTTGTATTTTTATCCTTGACGTACAAACCTTTTTATTTTTGAGCAGCATTGTGTCAAAATATTTGTGTCTAAGTTATCATTTTCCGTATAATATTGGGTTATGTTAATAAGTATTTTAAGGACATTACAATTTTTACATTTTTAAAAAATTAAATCACCATTTTTCATCATTTTTTAACACAATATTTTTAATTTTGTTCTTTTAATCATGTCTTAAGAACATTCTTTAAAATTTTCCTATATTACTTTGATCTTTACAAAAAATCTCGAATATTGGTTGTGACTTGTAAGAGGTGTATGACTATGTCTCAAATATGATTAATAACGATTAACAATACACTTAAAAAACGAACCATCATAGCTTACGTTTAAATTTAATACCTTTTTATGTGCCATTTTAGACTTTTTCCTACAAAATTCTTTATACTTGAATAAAAGGAATTCAATGATTATTAAAATATATTTGAAAATTATGAGTGGCACTCCATTCATTGGCTCCGAATGGGGTCGATTGCATACATACGTGGGTCAGTTTCTGAACCTTTCTTACGAGAATTTTTAGGATTTAATGTAGCAAGACAAGATCAATTCAGTCGTGGGTGGAACTTTCCTAGATTTTAATTTTTCTCATACAGAGTATACTAGATTATAAATCTCTTGTTGTAAATCTTGTCTGGGGATTGGAGAGAGGGTTTTGGGTAGAAAATATATGGAAAAATGATGAAATGTTTTACGTGTTTTTAAAAAGTATTTTTTTAAAGAATGATAAATTAATATTTATGATTAATATATTTTTTATTTTAAGAATATTATAACAACATAAATTGAATTTGAAGAATTTATATAAACCCTTTAAAATTTGTAGTATAATGTAACCTATACAAAATTATATACGTGGATACAATAAATTATAATCATATTTCGTCAGTGACCCATAAGTTCGTTGGAATCCTCCACCGGAAGGCTTTGTTAAAATCAATGTGAACGGATCTTCTTTTGGTAATGCAGGTTTTAGAGGGTCTTCTGAGATATAATAGGGGGAATCGAATTCATGTTTTTCCTGGATCTTGCGGCAGAGATACAAATTTGTTGGCTGAACTTTCAGCTAGTTAGCAGGGTCATAGGTTGACGTGGGATCTTGGTTATAGGTCTATCATCATGCATGGAACCTGTCTCCCAGGCAGCTTTGTTGGAATTTTTATTTGATAATTTATTTTAAAGTTAATTATTATATTAATTATTAATATATCAATTAATTGTGTCATGACTAAGTCATAAACATTTTTCTTATTCCTATTTCCATGGCTTTAACCGTTACTTTTCCAATCCTATTTACTTGGTCATATTTGCTGACAGCCGTTACCAATTGTTTTTTATATATAATGAAAATGAGGTCTTGGGGTTATAGAGAAGAATTGACAATTATCTTCTTCTTACTATTCTTACTAGTTGTTATACCTATAAATATTTCATTGTTAGATATATAAAAAGAATTAAGTTCCCATGAGTATCCAAACGTCGTTTCTGAGACCTTGCTAATTCACGTGCGGTGTTAGCAAGATGTGACTGTTGTATTCTGGAGAGTATTAGCTATGAAACCTATCGCATTGGATGATCCATCTGGGGTGGTGAAATACTCTTAAGCCCAATGCATTGCACGCCTCAGTCAAATCCGATAAGTTTTCCTATTATATATTTTTATCTATTATGCGTCAATTGATTTATGCTAATATTTATCTTTGATTTATTACTTTATAATAATTTTATGTCATAATTTTTCCAACAAGCTTTAGATCTTACTGTTGATACTAAACAAAATGGTTTTCATCATCAGGCAACTTTGTTTTCTCTCATTAGGAAGCTTTCTTCTCTTCCATGGGTGGTCTCATTTAGTCATACTTTGAGAGAAGATAACGAATGTGCTGACAGGTTGGCTAAATTTGATGCAACTAATACCGACCCTTTGAAGATGTGAAATTCTCCTATCCTCAATTGGATATCATCCTCCCTACATATACCTATGGGGTATTTAGGCAGTGAATTGACTAGTAACCATAAAACAACTAACTAGTTGGGTTTTGCATAAAGGGTTATATTCTCATAACATAATGAATTAATGTTTGCATTTTGACCAAGAGAAATAACTATATTTAATGTTTAAGACTACTCTAATCGTATTATCTTCGCCAGAGGAAACCTATGAAAAATTTAAAAAAAGTTATCTATAAAACAAATAAAAGAGATTAAGGGAATATTGTGAGTCTAGTGATAACAATAAAAATCACACATAAAAGAGATTTATAATAATATATCGTGAGATAATATAAATGATACTTTAAAATATTTAAACACACAAAGATGATTTTACCTCTACAAAAATATATAAAGATGAGTAGTGATACATTGACCATCCTATGTGGCAACCCTCCATTCTACACCCTCATGTGACATTTGTTTAGTGAAAGGGAGAGAAAAGAAATGATAAAAGGGAAGAGAAATAATAATAAAAAATGTCACCAGGAGTGGTATGGGAAAAAAAAAGTGTCAACCCATAATTATCCAAAATGTAAGAGTAAATGGGACAGTCTCCACGGAAATCCTCACTTATACATACATTTTATTGACATCCCTATTACGTTGTCCAGCAACCCACACAGCTCAACCCCGCATACACCCAAACATATGACATGAAATGATCTTCACACATGACATGAAATGTAAAAGTGTTGAATATCTATAATGGTTGCAAATTTCTAAGGATTTAGCTTGGCAAGTGAGTGATTACTGAGTTTTAGCAATTTGATTTGTCCCAAAGGTATTCATTACTAATTATGATGATATACTACTAATTTATTGTCAAGATATTCAATCTGTTCCTCCTTTAAAAGGATGGGGTTAGTTAGTGAAACATTTCATTTCTTGTAAAAAATATACACATATTAAAGGAGCATTGAATTCTCATTAAGCTTGTATATTAGTCAATGATCATGTTGTTATTAGGTGCTGATATTTTGGAGTATGTTTTCCGTTAATTCCATTGACTCTAGAAATATCATTGTACATTATTTGTAATTATTAGCATTACTAGGTGCCATCAATTCTGTCTAATTTGAACTGTGAATCAATTGTACTATATATTAGCACCTCATATCAATGAAAATGTATTGCACTGTACTATTCTATACATATTTGGGTTAATGGATAGTGGTCAACATTTGAACACTACCAATGATCTATAATTATTTGAGAAAATGCATTTTCATTTCTTTGCAATAAAAACAGATATTTTTCTTCACAGCTAGTGTTTTTCTCCCTGTTTATTTGATTTCATGAAGTTCCTTAAAGACATTGTAAATAAATCCCCTATTAGGTCCCAAACTCTCATGCTGCACATAACATAGAGTCACAGGGACATAATTGTTGGAAAATAACATTTGAAGTAAGTATAAGAAAGAACACAATTCTCAAATATAGGTAACTATAGTCTATAGAGCATATATAGAATTTTCAGATCAAATAACACCAAATAAAATTCATAAACTATCAAAGTGACAAACTAGGTATACATATTAAATTGGTTTTACTTCTAGGATTGCATCTAAAAGAATGAAAGTAAAAATGATGCAAATTTACATGATTGCATCAAAATGTAAGAACTATACACATATTGTGACAAATTGACCCTTAACTAATTCCAACATCTTCAAGCTGTAATCTCAGCCATCTTAAAAGCTCTAGAAATCCCATGAACAACGAATTTCTCTGAAACAAACATATCAGGCTTCACAATCTGAATCCCATTAATAAGAACACCTTCCATAAAATCAAGAACTCCATCAATTTCAAGATGATCATCAGGCATCAAAGTCTTCAAAAGAGTCCTAACAGGAAGAGAACTGAGTTCTTGATAAGTAAATCTCTGAGGTAGAATATGAATCCTCACAGCTCTATCAAGCAAAGTAGAAGGGTAATGAAGTAAATTTACATCAGGAGGAGCAAATATTGTAGCAGAACCATAACCAAAACTTGATGAATCTTTCAGAATCCCTTCAAGAACAGAATTCAATGCAGTTGAAAATGATGAATACCCTTTTGAACCAAGTAACTGAACAACCTTGTTCCATTCAACAAAGTTCTTGAAATCACCAACTTCATATGTTGAATTGGTCTTGAATGAAGGACAAGTTGGTGCACGAATGAAATCAGAACCACCTTGTAAAACTTCACGTTGCAAAGAAGAGAAAGGTCCAAGAACACCATGAATGTTGAATTCTTCACCAAGAAACATATCAGGGTTTGATATCAAAACATGGTTGATCTCAACTGTTTTCTGCAAAGTATCAACCTTAGTGAGTGATGCATTCTTTTGGCGAAAAAGGGTTGTTTCGCAGGTTCCTTGTGACTTGTTTAAGAGTTCTTGCATGGTGAGTTTGGTAGTGAAAGTGTGATACATTAGAAGACTTTTGAGGAACCAAAGAGGGAGTGAAGTGTTTTTGATAGCAGAATCTTTGATGGCAAAGAAAGTTGAGTTTTTAGGTGGAAGAAAGAATGGTGGTGAACGATGAAGAAGATCAGCAATAAGAACAAAACCTTGTTTTTTGAGTGCTTCTGTTGCGTTTGTTGAGAGTGTGTGAGTTTGTGGAGGGATTACTTGAGGTGAGGATTTGGAATTTGAGTGTACTGCTGAGGTGATTGCTATGACACCAAGTGCTACAGATGCTATGAAGTAGATTGGAAACCAACACCAACATGAATATGATGAAGCCATGTTTGAGTTTTGATGAATGTAGAGATTGATTGTGTCTTGCAGAGCAAGAAAAAGATGATGAAAGAATGGTTCTTTTTGGAGGGAAAAGGAGAAAGCAGAGGAAAGAATAGTTTTCTTTCTTTTTTGTTGTGGGATCTTTGTTTGGTGGAAGATGTTTTGGGCTAGATAAAATTTAGGTCTTTTAAGAATGGGACAATTTAAGATGATTAAACCCGGAGATTAGTTCAAATAGATGAATTAATCATGTGAAGTTTCCCTATGATATTCTGTTTATATAGAGGTTTGACCAACTTGTAATAGAATGAATTATGACTCCACCAAGTTACAAATCAAAAACTCATAAAGTAGTTGACAGTAGATATTTGTTACATAATCAGATAAGAACACATATAAATTGAAATAAAATAAAATAAAAATTAAAACTAAATTAATATTAAGTTGTTTATGGATGATTTTTGGCTACTTGTGAAGTGTCTCAAATCCGATCACAAATGATTATTTAGTACATGTTTGGTTTGGCGGTGGGACAGCCAAATGTGCGTCTCAACAGGTCACTTTTGTGAAAATAAAGAAGCTAGCAGTTCAAACTTTCACGTTGACGCGGATTCATGCCACATTCTGCAAAACGTGACACCCTTCCAAACACATATTTAATCAATTCAACTATAAGATCTTGAACGAGTTAATTGGTAACCTATGCTACCTTATGTCATAAAAGTGACTTTTTAAATAAAACACAATTTTTGAAAGGCATGTTAAAGAAAATAAATTGTAAGTTTGAATCGAGTACTAGTAAGTTTATTAAGTTATAATTAAAATTCATTTTGTTTCTTTAGAACAATGCTTAGACTTGATTTGTTGATTGGAAATAATAAAAACACTTTAACTTGCGAGAGAAAAAATACATAACAGAACGAGAATTGATTTTTTCTTTAAGTTAAGATTTATAGTTTTTTGCTTAATAATTGATGTTTTTACATAAATTTAAAGTTTAATTCACTTTTATATAGATGCATTCAAACACAAAACATTTTATCTTCAACTCACTTCTAGTCATAATCAATTTTATTGAATCAATTCACTCAAAATTTATACTAAAGAGTTACTTAATTGAAAACATTTCCAAACTAGTAATTGTGTTTGCTATTTTATTCGGTAAAATCAATGTCAGCACAATTACTAGCTTGGAAAATATTTACAATAATGTTTTTTTTAAGTGTTGGATGATTTACATAGTGAGAGTTGTTTTGTTTGGGCCATTTTGGGCGGGACACTAGTGTGCCTTTTCTGCATAGGAAATTGCTTTTCTCACTTGTGTCTTTTTCTATAAACACATGGAAAATACCTTTTTTGCCCCTAGAGGAAGTTAACGGTAGCTGACTCCAGCTGTAGTTAACTATCGGTGGCTCAGCTGCACTTAAGTGCAGTTCCTGGCAGAGAATCAATTGTGATTTTACGCGTTTCTGTCGAAAAATCAAAATAAATCGAGGCTAATTCGGAATGCAACGGAACTTTACAGATCCTCTATATGTATTTTTATAGAGGTGTCCGGAAAGAATGAGCTCAAAATTTGATTTCTACGTTGATGTTTTGGTTTCTTAAGTTTTTGGCGCATTCAAAATTCATATTTAATACATCCGTTGTCGGAAAATTCTAATTATGTGGGAAATATATATTTTTTATTTCTTTAACATGTGTGCAAAAAATAATGAAAAAATTCAACATCTATGTAACTTTTTCGAACGCACACTCGGGAAAAATTACGATTTACACGTTTCGGTCAAAATATCAAAATAAATTGAGCCTTAGTCGAAACACTACGAAAATTTGCAGATCCTTTATATGTATTTTTATAAAAGATTCTGCACAAAAAAAAAAAAAAAGCTCAAAATTCAAATTCTAGGTTGATGTTTTGGTGTCTTGAGTTTTAGGCGCGTTGAAAATTCATATTTAATTCACCCTTTGTCGAAAAATTCAAATTTTTTGTGGAAGATGGTTTTTTTTGGTCCTAAACATGCGTGCAAAAAATCTTGAAAAAATTCAACCTCTATGTCACTTTTTCGGACGCGCACTATGAAAAAATTGCGATTTTGCACGGTTCTGTTGAAAAATCAAAATAAATCGAGACTTATTCGGAATGCTGCAAAACTTTACAAAAACCTCAATAAAAATACATATAGAGGATTTGCAAAGTTCTATAGCCTTTCGAATATGCCTCGTTTTTTTTCTCGATCGAAACGCGCAAAATCATAATTGATGCTCTAGAAACCGTAGTTAAGTGCAGTTGGATCCCGCTGTAGTTAGTTGTAGCCGAAAAGACTGAACGGTAGTTAACTACTGCTGAAGGCAAAAACATATTTTCCATGTGTTTTTAAGAAAAACCACATGTGAAAAAAGCAATTTTCTTCAACATATAGGTTTCCCCTCGGATACCCTATGGACTTAGATGTTTGACAAAGTTGTACGGGTGCAATTTTTCTCTATCACACTTTGTAAAACAACCATACATGTTAATTGTTCTTGCAATAACAGTAAACAAAGTTGTGTTTTGTTGGATGTATGTATCCCAAGTTATGTTGAAGATGAAGAGAGTTTTTTATAAGTTGTAAACTCCACCATGTTTGAGGAGAATTTGCAGCTTGGAGATTCTGCATTGATGACATTGGTGGTCATCCGATAAACGATATTGATAGGACCAACTAGAAAAATGTTGATTTTATTTTTGGTTGCATGTTAAAAATACATAACTGAAATTTGGACCATTCGATCTAGATGGATTGTGACTACCAAATATTGACTGCAAGGGAGCCGCTTCGTTTTTGAAAGGACTAGTAAGTCAAAAACTCATACTAAGATTTGCCAAGGCACTTATTATGCAGTTTCAAATTGTAAGCGACTTCAACCGTTAATTTAAAAATCAAACGGTTCTAATTATACAGTCAATTTTACACAATCAATTCCAAACGTCAATTCAGAACTGAGGACCAAAATGCAATACTCTACAACACAATTAATGAATCTATTTTTTTTGGTAGTATTAATGAATCTATTTTAAATCTCCACATTTCACAAATATTTGACTAGAGGGGATTCTCTTCGATTTATTTTTCTTTCTCAATTGTAGATATCTCAACCCTTTAACTCTTTTTCCCATTTTTTTTAACTCAAATATGTCTCTTTCTTTCTCTCACCTAACAAATCAAGATTTTAGATTGAAATCGACTCTCATATTTTTTTTAAGAAGCAAAGATATAAATTTATTCAATGAAAATGCACCTAAAAGCACAAGAAATGTTATGTAGGTGTCATTAACAGTACAAGCATAGAAAAAACAACGGACAGAACCCAAGCCCCTTAAACGGGAGCCTATAGTGAAATCAACTCTCATGTAACACCAGAAAGTCCTTTTCCAAAATTTGAAAGAAAATTGTTGTTCACACATTTGGTAGGGTTGAAAAACACAAGCAAATTACTCAAATGCCCCTTGGCAGTTAACTGCTGAATTTTATTGGAACCGGGTGCAGTTAACTTCCGAGGAAAACCTCGGCAGTTAACTACCTATGTGTTTCTGCTACAAATCTGGTCGAAGCTTTCTCATCTATTATTACTCTCATTTTACCAAAAAAATTCAAATCTCTCTAAAAAAACCCAACCAAATACTACCAAATGTATTCAACAAAATCACAAGTAAGTTATCATAAAGCTATTAGCTTACATTTTAGTTGTTATAAATGTTTTTTTTTAGTTTTTGAGTAGATTTAACTTACATTTTAGGCTGGTTTAAATGAAGGTATTGAAGTATCAAGGAATGGACCTCATTCTTTTGACACTTGAATACCGTCATTTAAACCAAGTCTAACAAGAATTTAATCTTTTGAATGGAACAGTAGAAATGTCGGACGAATGCTGGAGTCCTGCTGCTTAGCAAGTTTGAATTGATCCCATTCAGGGGTAAGATAATTGTTGTAGTTGGAAGGTATATTTCCGAATGTAATATAATGTAATGAATTTACCACTTTTCAAATTTATTTATTCATTACGCAACTTTTATTCGAATTCACGTTGGACTTAATTAGTGTTTATTCGAATACGCAATTTTTAATCGAAATTATTCAATATGCGATTTTAATCGAAATACACGATTTTAATCGAAATTATTCAAAACACATTTTTATTCAAAGTACCATAATGTCAAGCAAAATGCGTGCGACACAAAAAAAACATCCAAAACAATTAGGCATTAGAAGCCATTACATTCATTCTTCCTCGTCACACAAGTCAATCGGGTTGTCCGCTACAGTCTCCGGGGCACCTTCTTTAGGTTGAGGACCAAAATAGCATGTCCTCCCGCTCCTCCTTAACTTCGACTGATTGTACACCGGCACCTTCGAACCCTTCTTTTTTTCGGAACCATCACAAACAATTATGTGTCATGTCATAGGTGATTTTTCTTTCTTCTTGTCATCACCATGAACGTTACCCTGGTTCTGATTCTGAGACATATCTACATAAAAAAAAAATGGCGATCAAAACCTAAACTAAACAACAATGCCATCAAATCATAAAATCAAAAAATCTAAACCTAAACTATCATCAAAATCTACACCTAAACCTAAACAATTCTACAACAATTCATCAAAACCTAAACCTAACAATTCAATAAAACTTCTATAATAATTATAACAATTCATAACAACCTAAACCTAAACCTAAAAAATTCTAACAATTCTAACCTAAACTATCCTACAATCATAAAACCTAAACCTAACAATTTTAACAATTCTACAACAAATTGTCAAAACAATAAAACCTAAACATAAATCTAACATATCATAAAATCAATAAAACCTATATAATCGAAATTTAACCAACAAAAAAAAAAACAAACAATTCAACCACAAAACAACAATGCAATAGGATTCAAAAAACTTACTTGTTTTTGTGATTGAAATTGGCTTGGAGTGGCTTGAAATGACTGAAAATCGCACCTAGGAGAACCAAAAACGTAACAATGGAGTTTTGGAAACTCCTATGTCTGTTCTGTTCTTATAACAGAACATCGGTAGTTAACTGTCGGGGTTTTCCTCTGTAGTTAACTGCATCCGGTTACAATAAAATTCGGCAGTTAACTGCCGAGGGGCATTTGAGTAATTTACTTGTGTTTTTCAGCCTTCTCAAATGTGTGAACAACAATTTTCAATTTGAAATAGGTACCTCTTTAGTATGGCTATTACAAACTAAAACCATGAATGAACAGGATTAAGAACTCATATTGAAATAATGTCATTTTTAATAGCAATGTTCTCACTATAGTGGTCAACTTCCTAATTTTCGAAATCAATCTCAATTAGTGAGCCACAGCTAATGAGATGCTGGCATTACCTTTGCTGCTAATAACTAAACTATTGCAAACCACACTGACTAGGGGCTTAGTACATTTTTCCTTAGTCCACCAAAAGAAATCAAAATAATGAAAAAAAGAGAAATATATATTTTTAGTTTGTCATGCAGATTTGTTAGATAATTGGTGGCTCCATCTACAAGGTGATAGAGGCACCGACCTTTACTTTATAGCTTTTACTAACTAGTAACTAGAACCTTTAATATTGGTCCTATTTAACCCCCCACCCTCTTGGACCACTAAAATAATTCTATAAAATTGTTAAATTATAAATAAAGAGACTTTGAAGTTAGAATTGAATATATAATAATGATCACTTTAAGGAGCTCTTCTTGCATAGTACTAGCATACCTTTTACATTTACATTTGCCTTTACCTTTTTTTCTTAAAAAGTAAAGGAGTGCAGATACTATTATATATTGACTTGTATCTTCTTGTTTTATATTAGTATCTTCTTGCCTTTTGAGTGCTTGATGAATTAACCATTAAGAAAACCACAAGGAATCATGAACAGAAATTTGGTCAAAAGGGGATATGAATTTCTTAGACACTTTTTATGGGACTTTTTTATGCTTTCATGTGGAAGAAAGTACTCTCCTTTTACCCTAACAGAAATGTAACCTCGACGCACCTTCCTTTTTCTCTAAAAATGAGAATTAAGACAAACATAGTAGTAGCAAGAGAAAGCAATTATCTAACAAATTTTTTAAATTGAATCTCATATAATCCCTACTCATTACTCTAGTATAATGTAAATAATACCAAATTATATATCTAGATACAATAAATTATAATCATATTACAATCATAAAAGAAAAGAAATAAAAAAATAATGGTCTACAATTGAATTTGTAGTGCAGTCGATTGTTTGCTAATAGATTAAAAAATTACATATTCTCTTCGTCTAAGAGCATGTGATCGACTGCACCATAAGAACCGTTTCATGAGTACCGAATCTTCCTACCATGGGTCCATTACTTTTGTTCCAAAATCACCATTTTCTTTCTTTTAAACTTTTTGTTTGTGAATTACACCATTTTCTTCCTAGTTCCTAGACTAAAATGTATACATAAAGAAACAAAAGAGTTGAAACAGAGAATGTCAATGACCAACACCACCACCATCACTGTCCTTTTTCCTTGTAACACGAATGTAGCAAAAAACAACAGCAAAAGTTGCACTAACTAACCCACCAATGATAACACCTCCACCAGCCATTTCTGATGATGATGAATGATGTTTTCCCATCCTTCTAATATCTGGACCCTCAGCTTTTGCTTCTTTAGATTCTCTTTCACCTTCTTCCTTTGATGTGGTAGAAATTGTGTCACTCTTGTGATAACTTAACTGAACTTCTCTATGATTTTTAAGCTCCATTGGAGTAGGAGCCCCAGAGTAATGATCTTGTGCCGTGGCTTGAAATGCTACCGAGAAGATATGAGTTATCAAGAGAAAAACCAAGCCAATTTTGCTCATTGTGAACATTAATGTGTAAGGTTGTAAGAGATAAGGTATTGGACAAGTAAAGATTTTGGTTTCTTGTTTCTTGAGAAGAGTAAGTGTTAAGCAAAGGAGTGTGAGAGAATGGACAATGGATGGAGGGGGTTTTATAGACGGAATAAAGGCCAAGGTTTTTTATTTTTTTGGGAAACTTGTTTATATTTTTATTTTTTTTAGGGGTGGAAACTTGTTTGATAGGAGGTTCATCTGGCAATTATTGGACCCACTTATATAAATGGGTCTATGAAATAAGGAAGTAGGAGTTTGGTTTTGGGATTATAAATAATAGAAGCAAAAATATTTCAAATATTAAATGTACACTTAATTTTCAGTACATATGTGAGACTGTGACACCTGGCTCACGAGATTGCGACACTTGGCTAATCACATAGAAAATTGTGGTTAATTTTACTGAGTTATGGTTAATTTAGACCATGTTGAAGAATTTAAAATTGTGATTAATCCCACTTAAATTAATTATAATGTAAACATGATTAATCAGATGTGACATGTATATTCAAAACTCAACTTAGACTTGGTGGTTGATAGCATAGCTCAGGCCAGCGATCAACTTAATTTTTGCATTTAAAAACTAACGCGGAATACACTCTCAACCGAACCTTCATAGTGTGATTTATTATGCATCTTCTTTTTTCCTTCATACTTTTGATTTTCACTTCAACTCATTGTCTGGCTTTGTTAACCGTAATTTATATTTCATTTAATGTTCATTCAAAATTCTAAGGTGGAGTTAGCCATCCTAGTGTGTAGGAAATTAAAGTTTGAGGTCGAAATGTCTGTAGATTTCATTTGCAACTTTAGTTCCAAATCTATGACCTCAACGGATATATGGATAGTGGAATGGAGAACATCGTTTCAAAAGGTAGGGAAAATTGCTCTTTAAACACCTTAAAATTGTTCCCCTTTCTTAAAATAATTTATTGGTAGTTACGACCCAATCAAAAACGAATTTAAGGTGTTTAAATAAAAACTATTGGAGGTTAAACTGTGTTTCATGATCCAACACTATAAGGTCTCAACGCAATTCAGGCTTCATGTACTTGGGATTATTTTTCAGATTTTCCTACAAAAATGTACCATCATGATGTATAGGAAAAAAAATTGAGGTGAATTATTAGATATTTTGATGTTTGGTTGGGTACTGGCATTCTCTAGTTAAAATTTATTATCAAATTTAAATTTATCTTAAAATAATTAATTTTAAAATATAACATGATATTGAATTATTTGACAATTGACACATACCCGTCTCATTTTTGAGATATTGGAGTGCTCAGCTTAATGTTAAAATGTTAAACGCCTTTTGTCATAAATGTTTGTAAATTTTGTGTAGGGAAAATATTAATAGTTATTAATGTTAAAAGTTCCACATCCGATAAGAGATGTATAAGTGAGGGTAATCTTCATTTTACTAACATGTTTTATGGGATTGTGTTAGACTCAACCACAATTTCTAAGATGTTATTTGAGCCTATCTATTGAGCTACACTGTCAAATCACTCACTGTTTATACCCACACTTCAAATTGTTCAGGCCAAGACATGAGGGCATAAATGAGAATAATCTTCACTTTACTATCCGATTTTGTGAAATTTTGCTAAGCTCAACAACAATTCCTAAGGGTTAAACGGTCATTTAATTTCAATTTTCTTGAATGTCAAAGGCTAGATATATGTAGCTGCTTACAAATAGTGATTGCTAGCTGCTTACAAATAGTGATTGCCAGTTAGGATTGCAATGGCGTATTGGTTAATTCTTCCAAAAATGTTGAAGAAAACAGAGTTTGGAATGCTTGGAAGAAAACAGTTGCATCATTTTGTAGCTGGAAATTAGAAGATGGCAGGATAATGCATTAATTTCCAATCACTTTCATCATAAATATCATCGATCCATTCTAACATTTGGGCATAACTAACACTAGATAGCTGCGGATCTGTAATCATCATAGCATGGAATATAACAAATCTTAGGCATACTATAACAATTATTAAAGGCATAAATCTAGCGTTTGCAAGATGCCAAGGTGACATGATTTGTAACAAACCAGAAAACATAATTATTTGTTAAAAGCTAGTTATGAATTTAGTGTTTGCTACAAGCCAAAAATGATACTAGTATGGTTCATGTGTTATCAATGACAATTGGATCATAAAATATAATAATTCTTATCCAATAATACTTGCCACATTTGCAACCAAAAAAATTCATTATACTCACTGATTAATATTATGCATTTCCTCGTGAAAAAATATAATATTATTTGCATTACTTTCTATCAATAGTTTAACAAAATCATTGTTTTTTCTTTCATTTATCATATTTCGAGTGAAATAGTAAAACGTTGTTACTTATAGAGAAACAAATAACATGTGTATATCATACCTTCTTTTCTTTGGTAAGTCAAGAGTATGTATATACATCTGCTTTGATTGTTAAACGTTTCAATTAGGTTGACACCTCTAACAAACAAATATCATCCACAAACATACTCAAAATATCATACATACACGCACATAAGTAAAAAATACAATAAAAAATGAGGGGGCAAACCTAATTCATATCATTGACAAGGAAAATACTATATATAGCGAAAATGCATATCCCGAACAACCCACGAACATTGAATTCACACAACCCCTTCTTCTTTTTTTCCACCAAAAACTGAATTTGTTGTTTTCCACCCAATTAAATATTGACAGCAAGGCTTTCGTGAAATTTCAAGAAGGATTCCTTCGCTGTATATAGCACTCCTCGATTGACAAAAATGAAAAAGAAAAAGAAAAAGAAAATAAAAAAACTAAGGGACGCGATAAGCTGATAAATCAAATCAAGCCTTAAAAAAAACTTTCTTTAATAATCTAATAAAAAGAGTGAGTTCATTTCATCAAATAGTGTCAACAACAAAATGACTATTGTTTGCTAATTTATCAGCACAACATTATCTTCACGGCAAATAAGAATGATTGTGGTACACTGTACCTTCTAAATAAAAAGAGTTTTGATAGAATCCAAATTTTAAAAAAGTATGATCCATATAAGATATGAACCAGTCATTTGTTTACATGATAATAATTGAGGCGGCAGGTGATATTGATATATTTCATTTTTCAACAAAGGTAAGTAATTTTTTTTTTTTTTTTATTGTGGTTAAGGTGATCGAGTTGATGCTTGATATATTTGGTATGATTCCAAGAATATCTTGACTTGTGATACCAAGAGATTCAATCCCCACGACACATCTTTTTGACTCGTAATATGGGCGCCGGTAACATGTGGGACTCTCAAAGCCGGTGTACTACTTCCAAGCATTTTCATTTTAAAAAAAGTCGGCAGAAAAATACATTTCAGTATTTATCAGGAATATATGTTCTTATACATTTGAAGATAATCGATGTTTCACAAATCAAGTATTAACTCATAAATGTACACAAGTTTATACCTTTAGATGTCGAAATCATGTTAAATTGGAGTTAAAATAGTTTTTTTTATTGAAATCAGAATGTTTAACGAGTTTGAGCGAGTTAACACGTGGTACACTCAGGTAAAATCGTCCGAGTTTTCGAGTTAACACTTAAAAATACATTTTTTTAGTTGAGCTTTTTTTCTGGGCCCATTTTTTTTTTAAAAATCCAATTCCTTTTTTCAAGCTTGGTAGCTCAAAGTACTCGTCTTGTCTTTACAGTTAACACTTTCTTGTCTTGCTTTTTTTTATTCTAAAACCTTCTTAAACGAACAACACAGCACACTATATCGGTGATTTTGTGAGTTCATTTTTTATTTTGATGCTAAGTTGATCATAATGTTTTGTTATGGTGGTTAGGTATAGTTTGTATTTATAATTAAGTTATATTTTGCACTATTTACCTATTTATAATATTTACATTAGCTTACATATGTCATGTATATAATAAATTTTATATAATTTTAATTTTAGGTACGAGTTTACGAGTCAAGTTTTCATAGGTAAAACGAGTTGAAGTAAATTCTCGAGTTGTAAAACTTTACATTCATGTGTATGTACCATGACAGAGATAGAGATAAGAGTGAATGATGTGATAAATGTGATATGTTTATAAGAAGGAAGATATATAGAAAAAATAAAGTGTTGAACACATGTAGAAAAATTTGAGGTGTTAAGAACTATTGTTGTATTTACTAACCCTCTCAACTCAATAAAAACATTCATTAACCATTATCTCAATTTTTTATTTTTGTTTCATTTTATTAGCTACTTCAAAAACTAAAATCTATTAATATTCTATTTTCATTGTACATTTCTTCTTAGTTCTTTTTACTAAGCTGGTAAGACATTTTTTCAAAAATAAAGTGAATATATAAGATAATCTATTGGCTAATTAACTAAGGGTCATACCGACAAGTTCTCTAAAGACATCAAGTTTTTTTAAGGCGTTTGTTAGCATTTTTCATTAACAAAATAAGATAGTTTTTTTACATGTGTGGTAGGGCTAATAAGGTCTCCAGAACCTTTAAGTAATTGTAGTGTGTGGTTAGGGTTTTTGGGAGGCAATGAAGGTGAGTGTGACTTCAAGGTAATAGAGTTGCATGTTGATTCAAAAGTGGTTGTGCAACACTAACATATCCAAGCTCTTAGAAGACTTCATCAAATTGACTGTGAGGCTAAGGTTTGTAATGCTTATTTTGAAATAAAATAGTGGCAGATGTTGTTGCCAACATGTAGCGAGACAGAGATTTAGATTTTGATGTATTATGAGAATGTTCAATTCATAGCCAGTAAATGACATTTTTTTTTTAATATATGTTGGTATGTAACCAGTAAAAATTTATTTGACAAATTATTTTCGTTAAATTGGTAATTGATACAACCTATTTATTCTTGCTAAGTTGGTAATTTATTTAAAGCTAATCTAGTTTGTTTGGAAAAGGAGAGTTTCAGAGTGACAATGTCATCTACTTACCAATCCAATCCATATTTTTGGAAAATCATGGTGAATGCAGTGAAACGCGAGATTGAATAGATTAATGTCTAACCAAGCACAATCTTAAATTTATGGATGTTTAGATTTGCTTGAATATTTAAATCTTCTAAAGATATCATTTCTTCACTTTGGATAAACAAATAGATAAGAAACCTAGTCAGGTTCAATACTTCAATGAGATTCCAACAATGTTAGAACTTAAACACATGAAAAAAATATAACCCAAAAAGATCATTGTATCTTAGACTCCACACTAAGAACTTATATTTATTCAATACGAAATCTTTTAATATTGCCACGCCTTTTAAAAGTTGTGTCCACGACAACTTTACCCTATCAAACTGATATGATCGTAACCCTTTTTTTAGAGGCTTCATTTGCCTATTAGTATATGTGGGCACCTTAACTGACTTATAAGTAGAATTTTCTATGGCCAAACTCTCAATTAAAGCATCAATTTTAAATGAGAAATAATTTTTAAGAATATATTTGAATTGCAGGTTTACCGGGGAAAGTAAGGGGAGAATTTACTTTTTTATAAAACTACAGACAATGTAAAATGTTTCCTTTAAAATAAATTAAGTGTAATTGAAATTTGAAGAATGATGAAATTTGAAGAATGAGAAATACCAACACACATTTTTCAACCCACTCTTTGATTAGTTAAAATTCATATGGGACCCACCAAATTTATATGGGACCCACAAGATTTGTGGGACCCATATGAATTTTAATCAATAAGAGAGTGTTGAAAAATGTGTGTTGCTAGCATTCCAAGAGGAATGCTTATATGATCATTTACCACGTTACTGTTTCAATTCTTAAAAAAACATTTTATAGTCCCTAAAAAAAATAGAGATATATGTAACTTAAAAAAGAAAATTAAATAACAAAGATGAAATTCCGAGTTAAATAACCAACTCAGCTCAAAATAAGGAACTATTCCTTGCTAAGCAAACTGTACTAACAATTGATTTTTTGATGGATGCTTCTAGATTCTGAACCTCATTTGTGGAGCACAGAATCTTGGAGCTAGATGGGATTCTGAATGTTCCTTTTGAGCTTATTGATAGTTGGTCCACTGTGAGGTCTACATAAAGAGAATTGACTCTCTCTCCATGTTCATTTTCACGTTCTCAATAAAAAAATAAAAATAAATAGCATATCCACATCAAAATGGTGTCTTATAAATGTCAACATTTGTTTTAGTTCTTAATTTTTCATTTAAATATAAAATGTTTCAATTAAAAGATATAAGAGTACATGTAACAAATCTCATAGATACATCATGAAAAACATTCAAGTGAAATTTAGTAAAATCTAAATTTGTTGACACACAAAAGTATGAAATTCTCATTATCCTACTCTCAATCCTGTTATAACCCAAACCATCCAGGTCAAATCCAGTGTCATAGAAATTGACATTTACAGGAAAAATGGAACTATTCAAATTCAATAATCCACAAATCAGAGTGCTCTAGTATAATTTTACCAGGGCAGATCACTAGTTATTATGCAGTGTAAAGTGTAAACCTAGAGGCAAAAACAAAATGTAGAAGAAATTTAGAATACATTTCACATCTTATAAGTTAAAACTTGACTGAATATTAAGAGTGCATAAGGCTACTTTCCAACCAAGTTCATTTTAGTTTTACAAATTATTGCAACAGCTAATCAAAAGGACGAAACATCGAGATTCATTACTCCTAAGTTGATCATTAGCAAGTACAAGAGCTAAATATTCATGCCATATCAAAATCCCTTTAAGCAAAATGTACATCATCAACAAGGAACCGATTAATTTATCTCCGACTCACCTTCCGCATTCTCCTCCTTTATACTTAAGCATAAGGACATTGGTTCCATATCATTACAGTCTTCTACTCCTATCCCTGAGTTATCTGGTATTATCATGGACTCGGTATTTGTTGATACTGCCAAGTGATTTGCATCTGGAGAATCGTTTGAAGATTCATCAGAGAATCTAGTAACCGAAACATTAGGAAAGTTAAGACGGGCACGAGAACCATACATTGCCCTGGCTGCCTCGTCATAAGCAAGAGCAGCACCAATGGCAGTGGCAAAAGTACCTAGCCATAGCCTACTCCCTCGATTTGGCTCACGGATTTCAGAAACCCATTTCCCCCAAGTCCTTTGTCTCACACCTCTATAATTACACCGTGAGTTTTCCGGCCCTCCTTTACCTTTCATACACCCTTTCTTTGATCCTTTGGCTGCAACTTTGCGAACAGGCTTATCCGCATCATTGCCGGCATCAAGTTGGGCATTATATTCTCTCCATCTTGCCAGTATCTTACCCAGGGACTTAGATCCATCCCCTTTTTCACAAGCTTTCGCCAACATATGCAATTCAATGCAAGTAGCACTACAACACATAATAATGAACAAGAAAAATCTGAAAATGTTAATATCAAAATTGAGGCAAACATGTCTAATCAATTCAATAAATCACTCAAGTCATACTGGAATGAACATGTCTTCTGCTACAATTCATATTGGAATTGTTAGTAATTGTACTTGTGTGAACCATAATTTCCTATCCCGCTGAATTTGGTGCAGTAACTGTGTCACACAATTTTCGATTTCAACAATCAGATCTCAAAGTAATGACCGAGATAGTTTAAAACTGATCTTGTTATTGTGTAATCTAAATCGTCTGATCTCTGATTAACAGGACGAGGCCGTTTACTGCATGAAAACATGTGCTTTACCCACGGCAGGAAATCCATATCCCATCTTAGCCTACAAACCGGACATCACTCTTTTTCGATGCAGTGTGAAGTGATAATTCTGTCATAAAGTGGAATTCAAAAGTATGCAGCAAGAAACATACACATTTATTCCATTGTGAAGATCAAAGTAGTCAAAACCATAAGAAAAAATTTCAGAACAGAATGATGTTGATAATTTTGTGATAAGGGAGGTTCCAAACTTCCAATACAGAAGTTGTTCGATGTACAGCATTGTTCTAATGCTTCTAGCAACTTGTCAGATTATACAAAGGAAAGAAAATTTCTACAAGCATGAATGCCATAGACTATGATATGCCTGAACTGGTTGCATCGACAAGTTTCACCAAAAATAAATTGTGACATGAATAGCAAAAGTGATCAAATCTGAAATGTTAATGTAAAATTTAAACGAACATGAAAAATCGGAATAATAATGAATAAAAGAAAATATCAGCACTACATTACATAATAATGAGCAAGAAATACGAATGGAAAATTTAGATAAACATGTGTAATCAATTCAAATTCAATAAGTCACTCAATGTAACCCAATTTGCTAGCCAGTATATCATGACAATGAAAACATAACCAGCATTAATGTGTTGGTCATTCCATAACTACCTTCATCATACATTAATGATCACTCCCCTCTAAACATGTTTCTCTTGACCCGGTTTGGTTCCACTTTTGAAGGAGTCAAAATTGATTCTAACTTAAAAGCAAGAAATTGCAGCTTTTGATTCTAGATTATTTTTTAGACTCATGACTCAACTATCCAAACATAAATTACTTTAACTTCAACTCACTTTTCAATTTTATTTTATAGAATCAATTCATCAAAATCAATTTTAGTCAGTCACTGCATAGTCAAACACACGTTTGCAAAATCACGATGGCCCACCATGATTTCCGCATGATATCAAACATGCACCAATTCAAAGATGAATAATTCAATCAAAAGGGTGAAAATTAATTGAATCAAAAGAAAACAAAGACAAAAACCCATAATTTGAAAACAAGTAAGCAACAGAAGAATGAAAAGATAGATTACCTCCTGAGTGAAGAGGTGTGAGAAATTGGAAGCGCTCCTGAGAGAGCTTCAAAGAAGAATCAATGCGAAAAAGATGAGTGCATATTGGGATGAGAAAAATGACGAACAAAACAGAGATGTGTGTTTTTCAAAGACAAGATGACACCGACAAGAAACTAGGGTTTTGTTCGGGGCCGCTAAAACATCGTTTTTCGAGACTACATATGTGTTTGTTTGGTTTTGGAAAGAAAACGAGGGGAAAGAAAGTAAGTGGAAGGAAATAGTGAGTATTAGAGTAAGACCAGTTGTTGAGTTTGATTTGTCTGTGAAGCGCGCAGACCCACAAAAAGGCATGGTAGTTATTTTTTAGTTTAATAGATATTTAAAATATAATTCTGAATTATGATTAATGTAATTTATGTTAAATTTAAAAATTTGTTTTCAAATCAACATAAATTTTGATTTTAAGTACATGATAGTAAATATTAGCGTTAAATATGTTTTTAGTCCTTACATTATGCGTCCCTTTGAAGAATAGTCCCTGCATTAAATTAAATGTTTTTAAAATCCTCATATTTTATCTTCGTTGTCAAAATTAGTCTCTGCTGTCAATTCTCTAATGGAATGTTGATGTGGCAGTTAGTGGGTCCTAATTATTTTAGGGATAAATATGTTTTTGGTCCCTGCATTTTGCATGACTTTGAATAATAGTCCTTATTATTTTAGGGATTTTAAAAACATTTATTGAAATGCAAGGACTATTTTTCAAAGTCATGCAAAATGTAAGGACCAAAAACATATTTAACCTTAAAATAATTGGGACCCACTAACTGTCACATCAGCATTCTGTTAGAGAATTAATAGTCTAATTTTGATAACGGAGATAAAATGTGAGTATTTTAAAAATATTTAATAAAATGTAGGGACTATTCTTCAAAGCAGCGCAAAATGTAAGGACTAAAAACATATATTAACAATAAAATGTAGGGACTTAAAAAAGAAATGGATTTAAGAGTCTAGGAACATTTTTTCAAGTTAAGTGCTAATCAAAGGCCCAATGAAGTTAAACGTATATGCTTAAAAATTAACAACTTTAACTGTGCTACAATTAAAGTTTAATTTTTTAAAAATGATTTTTTTGATTTTTTTTATGATTATTCTCAATAAAAATAATGAATAAAACAATAATTAAAACATAATAATTTCATTGAAAGTTATTTTAAAAGAAAAAAAGTTCAGGGATCAATACCAAAGTGCAGAGACTAATATAAAAATATGTTGAAAGTGCAGAGACTAATGATATTTTTAAGTAAAAAAAAATAATGAATAAAATAATAATTAAAAAAGTTGGTTTTTTTGTCTTTTAGTGTGCCACATGGCGTGTCATGATTGACCCACGTGGCACACCGTTGCTTTTGGTTTTTTTTTTAAATGAGAGTTAACAGAATGACCAAAGCCAAAAGTTTTACAAAGTGCAGAGACCAATGCCAAACAAAAAAAAAATGCAGGGACCAATATCAAAATTGGGTGAAAGTGCAGGGACTAAACACACATTTAAGTCTAAGATCTAAGGTCTCACTTAAGACGTCGAATCTTAGGTGGTACTCACACATTTTTAATATTAAAAAATTGAAATGTAATGATAAAAAATTATTGATAGTTGATTAGTGAATCCAATCTTTATATATCTAAATGTTAAACAGTGTTGTAAGCAACCTTGATTAACCATAATCCTGCCCTTTTTTGAGGGTTTTGAAAAATATTTATGAAAAAAATCTCTACAAAGGTTCAAACTCATGCCATTTTGGTTACTTCAAAGCATTTTAACCACCAAGCCACTTGCTGTTTTTGTGATATCATTTGGCTTCCGCAACATGATATCCAATATTAAACTCCCTTTTCAAAAAACCAATTAATTCCTTTTCCTTTTTTTCCAAATGGTTTCGTACCCTTTTTTCTCCTTTCAACTGATATTATATATGAAACTCTACAAAACCCCGTACATCGTACGGGTTAGAGTCTAGTTTAAAAAAATTGCGTATATGTTAGGTCGAATGAATTGAGTGCTTATTAAGTACTACTATTAAAAAACTAATGTGTATATATAAGACTCATTTAAGTACTAAAAAATGTGTGTCTTCATTGTGGATGCTCTGAGTGTGAAAAAAATGTTTCATATACTTCTTAAACAGATAATGACCAAAAGAATTCGGAGATTCAATCTAAATCAATTAGTTTGTTTCAATCTTTCTATGTTCAAGTCTAAACTTGAAGTCTAACCTATTGTGCTTGTAAAAAAAATACAAACTTGACATGTATTGATTCGAGTATCAATTTCAAGTCATTCAAAAATTTATTGTCCAAGCCACGAACCAAACAATTGTATTTTATTGTTATTATTTTATTTTACAAAAAAAAAATTGAACAATTTATTTTACAATATATTAAAAGTGTTATCTTGAAAAATATTGTGTATTCATATTTT
>Ga0315913_1001952_pt1 | contig 23648 bp, 9 predicted proteins | sample MpolsnodulesMG_FD_207736 | JGI IMG/M metagenome (GOLD analysis project Ga0315913, IMG submission 207736) | Medicago polymorpha root nodule microbial communities from Los Angeles, California, United States - small nodules | ecosystem: Host-associated > Plants > Roots > Nodule | place: USA...
TTCTGTTTGATTTTCAAACATCCAACCTCCATACAAATTGTAATCAAAATCTCATCTAGCTTTAGGGGTACTAAAGTGTTAGTTTGAGTAAAGGTTGTAAAAGTCTAAGTGGTTAACTTAGCAACATGGTGCAAGCCTGTTGAGGCTTAGAGAATACAGAGTTGTAATTGTTCAGGTGAACAAAGATTGTAAGGTGCAGGATTTGAGAGGTTATCTCAAGCATCATAGTGGAAAATCTCACAAGATTGTGAGGAGTGGACTAGCCCATATTGGGTGAACCACTATAAATTTCTGTGTGTTCTTTCTCTCTTCTCTATACTCTTTAATTACAGTATACACAACACACACTTGCACACTTACTTTATTAAACAATTTTTGTGTATGAACTTCAGAACGTTCTGAAGTCAGAATATTAACTTAACACTTCCAAGTAAATTACTTGAGAATTACTTTTAAGTTTCAGGATAATTTTTAAAGGGTCACAATTAAAACCCCCCTTCCTTGTGACTATTTTATCTACTTCACATTGTTCCTCATCACCGCTGAGATCGTCCATCTGTTGGTTAGTTTTATCATGTTCATGCCTTCAAACTTTTGAAAATATATCATTTTCTATGCTCATTTTATATGCCTTTGAAATATTGAGTAAGGGTAGTTATAAAAAGTTGTTTGAAAAATAAAGAACATCAAAAAACAAAATATGAAATACAAAGTTCCATGAAATATTTTAGTATGATGTGTACTCTATGCATGGAATACAAATTTGTGAGAATATGATTTTTCTTAATTGTATTTTCAAATAAACAGATTAACCGAACCAAACCAAACCAAACCGATGAAGATTTCATCGGTTCGAATATTGTTTTAACTGAAAACCAATCCAAACCGAGCTGTTACACCCATATTGGAAATGGTAAAACAATCTGGAAAGCAAAGTAATTCTTTGTATAGCAAAAAAACACATCATATGAGATTAATCTTTGTTGACAACAATAATAGAAGGAAACCTTTTGTTAATATGAATCAAGGTTTCATAAGAAGGATGACCTAGTCGTATGCGCTAAAGATTACAAACAAAACCTATCAAACTACTAAAATGGGCAGAAACAACAAATTTATTAGCATTTTGATAGACATGAACAAGTACATTTGAAACAAGAAATTGAGGAGAAGCAAGCAAATATTGTCTTGTACTAAACATTAAACTGCAGAAAAAAGTGAATGATAGTGTAAAGATTTTTTCAATCTATAGAGTTTAAGTTGGAAGTAAATTGATGTATGAATAAAACATCACATAGAAAAAAACTGATTGTGAAGTAAACGATACTAGCATAATTAGCAACAATAAATAAAATTATAATACAAATAATTCAAAATTACGCAATGATAAACAAATTTCATTGATTGAAGATTGAAGTTAATTGATACAAAGAGTTTTACAAGGGATTTATAAGAAATGATTTATCGTATAGAATTCAAATTAACAACCATAACTAAATAATAGATCTCCATAACAATACAGTTAATCCATAACCCAATTTAAATTATAGAACTCGGTCAAATAACACAAAGCCTATAATGACCAAGTCAAACTAAACAAAAGAAATTATGGTTAAGCGCTAAAAAAATATCAAATATAAACATAAACTACAGTTTTAGGGTTTCTTCACTCACCGTTTATCTCATAACATGTTACACCTTGCAATAAAGTCTGGTGATGTATTGTTTGAATTTGGTGAAATTTGAAACACGAGAATAAAGCAAACAACCTTTAAAGACTTGCTACTGGTATGGTTGATCTTGTTCTTGGTACTTACAGAGGCATTCACGTTCAACTCAATTTGAACTCTTTCATACTCAATTGTTGGAACCGATTGTGTGAGAATGACCATGTGTACTGAATTCTAGAGACCATGTGTATTCTACAACACTTAATCTTTTGATCATGATTATTGTTACTATTATTAAATTCTTAATTAGTGGGGAGCAGATGATACTTGGAAGATAATTAGAAAAATCATTACCTTTGAAAATAGTATATTTTAAAAAGAGTTTATTTAGTTAATCTAAGGAAACTAATTGAATTTGTAATATTACAGTTTGATAGGCGTAACAATAATTTTTTGAAACTCTACCTTTACATAAGCGGGGAGAACAAAGAACTCGAGAATAAAAACAAAAGGTTGTAGATGTCGTTGAGAAAGTATAACGAAACTTATTGATTATGTAAGATGATAATATTTTTTGTTGAGAAAATATAAGATGATAATATTGTTTGGTTGATGTTTAATTTTAAAATGATTAACAATGTAATTGATGGGTTGATGTCAACTTTAAAATAATTAACAATATAATTTAAAATGGATTTTATTAGACTTAACAGAAAATTAAAACGTTATACAATTTTATTAATTATGAAAAATGAATCAGTTAAATAAGTATAGAACTTATGAATAAAAAAAATGTCGGTAGTTTATGGTAAAAGGATTACAGGGGATTGTTATACACATTCGAGCGAGAATACTCTTAATTTTGTTTTGTCATAATATTGAAGAACACTACACACACATCAACCAAATATTTTAGATATGCTTTTTTTTTAAGGAAAATATTTTAGATATGTTTTTTAACCATTTACTTTTATGAGATTAGAAAAATTTGTATTGAAACTTTTATGATACACACTTCGTAAGTTGTAACTGCACGCAATCAAGTTGAATAAATTAAAATGGATATTATTATATTTCATAATTGTTGTAAATGTGTTAGAATGTATGTGATTGCATAAGACCCATTTTTAGAAACAACAAGTTGTTGGGATCTTGAGACTTGTGTGCGTGCGCCTGTGCATGCATGCATGTGTGACTTATAAAAATAAAGCATAGCATATTAATACTTAAAGAATACACTCAAATACTTAAGATGACCATGTATGTGTTCCTATGTGAATTATGAAAATTTGATAATGTGAAGTACGAAACAAAGTTTGTAATGACTAAGTCAAACTAAACAAAAGAAATTAGAGTTAAACACTTACAAATATCAAATATAATTATAAACTATAAGTTTAAGGCTCTTTCTCTCATACTAGATCTCATAACATTTACACCTTGCAGTAGAATCCGCGATGATGTGTTTGTTTGAATTTGGTGAAATTTGAAACATGAGAAGAAAGCAAACAACCTTCAGAGATTCCCCTCTCTTTTTCGATTTCAACGTGAAGGAATTAGATTGCACGTTACAGTTGCTACAATAGTCGATGTGTGTTTCATCCCTATACAAATTTTGGTCACACATTGACATGTCCACTGTCAAATTAAACATTTAAGTTAAATAAAAACGCATTTGATTAATTAATAACCCAATGTGTCCTTATATATGTCAAAAAATGATATACACATATGCACACATAAGAGGATCATATATACACATAAGCAAGAATTATATATACTTTCTTATTCCTTTGGATTTAGACACTGTGATGTTCTCTTACGTTAAGACCTCCTTTTATTTTGAAAGCTTCTAAACTTTTTTTTATTAAAATTAATTTTTATAGTTGTACCTAGTTATTTTTAGTTCCACTACTGGCAGTTTATGATAAAAGACCAGTAAGAGCATTTGTTTAGCTCTTTATGAAAAATTACAACTGCTATTAGGTACAACTTTGACGTCATACAAAGGCTGAAATTTTAAAATAGGTCATGCCGAATTTTTTACAAAAAAATAAAGAAAATTACTTTATTTAATTAATTTAAGTTAATTAAAGGAGGTGTTACAGTTACCCCATAACTTTTTGAGGATTTTTGTGCTTTGCTGGGCATGTTCACTGATAGCAGGTCTAACATTAGCACCATGATGCAAAACTTCTGACTTAGGATCAGACACATTGGCAACTTGGTGAGCATTCGAGAAATCAATAGCCTTTGTTGATTGAGGAACTAGAATAGATTGCATATCTCTAGTGAGAGGATCAGGAGCCTTGGCATGCGGTACATGGTTACATGAATCCTGACTAAACTTAGAGAAAGTTCCACCTACTGCATCAACCACATGGGAAGGCTGTGATCTTTCTTGTATCATGCATTAAGCCCTTGTCAACATGTACCTTCTCATTAGCTATAAAATTGTTCTCAACACTTGAAATATGTGCCTCATCTTCGTGGCCAATAGAGCCAGCTAGCACAACTTTTTCGCCTTCCAAAGAAGGAACAACAAGAGGGGAAATATGACTGTCGCTTGATTCCTTTCCATGTGGTACCACTTTAGAATTGCCTGAAACCAGATTGTCCTTTTCTTTATCTATATCAGAAGCATCCACATTTACCAAAGCAATTTGAACAGGTTCAAAGAGCTTGTCCCCAAGAGTAACCATTTCCGGAGGCTTGGTTATGTGAACAGCCGAAAGAACATTTTCATTTGCATTTTCCCAGGCTGAGCATTTTTGTTCGTAGAGATGACATTTTGCACATTACTTTTCAGATCTTTTGTGGCTATAACAGTATTGTGACCTAACTTTTGACACTGCTGATTAGAGTGGCCAATGGTTTTACAGTTGTTACAAAAGCTAGGGTACTTTTCGTACACAACTTCAACCTTGAAAGAAGGAACCAAGGGAAGATTTTGTAAAAAGGGAATGGTCATTTTGTGATTCAAAATATTCATGAGAAAGTAGGAAGAATGAGAGTTTTGAAAATACATGTATACTTCTTCATCTAAATCATCATGAAGGAAAGCACTGTTAACGTCTAGTTGATGAAGAAACCAGTTTTTAGAGGAAGCATTGCAAGCACAGGTTCTGTTGTTAACTTAGCAACATGTCCGAAAGTATCTCAAAAACCCACACCTTCAACTTGGTGTAGCCCTTGGCGACTAAGTGTGCCTTGTCTCTTTTTATGGAGCCATCCAAGTGGATAGGTTTAAGTTTTGCTAGGAGGAAGAGTGGTTACAGTCCAAGTGTTGTTGCCATGTAGGGCTTTAAGTTCATTGTTCACGGCTTTTATCTGGCTATGCATTTTGGAAGCCTGACTATATGATTCGGCTCACATCAGATGAGATAGCCATGACAAAAGATATATGTTGAGTGGATAGGTTTTGATAGGAAAGAACAGAGGAAAGGGGAAATAAAATACCTGAAGTGGATTCTACAGAAGCACTGGCCATGTTGTTGCATTTGTAATCTTTAAGATAACCTAGAGGTTTTGTTTGCCTAGGTGATTTGCGCATAACAGTAGGACATGGTTCTGCAGTTGAGGGACTTGGAGCATGATTGGAATTTAGAATTTTCTATATTAATTTAAAAAATATAGAAAATGGTCTAAATCAAATGGTTTTATTTATTTGTCACACTCTTTATTACAAGAAAACTTAAAAAAAAAAAAAGGAAATTGGACAGAAACAGATTTCAATACATCGTTTATTTATTTTAATAGCATGTTTTATTTATTTTAATTTAGTTTGATACTAACAACTTTATTTATTTTTCCAGGATATTACTCTGAAATCATACGATGCCAAGCTCATTCTTACATCGTTCATATGCCTATTTGGCACTATTGAAGGTGTGGTATGCGCTTGGATCTTGGAAAAAGATTTTAATTATCTAGCTTGGTCAGATTTTAAACTGAATCTGCAATTATTATCGGCTCTTTATGCGGTAAGTTTCACATACATCAATCCTAAATAAATATATCTATTATTATATTTATTACATTAGAAGCTCAAGTTAAGACAAAAAAAATAAAAATTAGAAGCTCAAGTTAGTTGATCGACATCTCATCGAATAATGTGCCACTTGGTCAAACTTTGTCCAAGTCAATTTTTTTTTATAATTAAAATGAAGGCTTAATTGCATTTTTGGCCCCCTATATTTTAAGAAGTTGCGATTTTCGTCCCCTAACTAATTAAAATACAAAACAGCCCCCTATGTATTGGATCTTTGGCAATTTTGGCCCCCTAGATCAATTTTGACTCGGTCAACGCTGACGTGACACTTCAAAGCCGCCACGTGTGCATTGCTTTGAAATGCCACGTCAGCGTTGACTGAGTCAAAATTGGTATAGGTGGCCAAAACTGCCAAAGATCCAATACAAAGGGGGTTGTTTTGTATTTTAATTAGTTAGGGGGCCAAAATCGCAATTTCTTGAAACATAGGGGGTCAAAAGTGCAATTAAGCCTAAAATGAAATGGAAATGATGTGTTAAATAAGGGACCATGTAGACACTGTCATGTAGGCTCCACATAATTAATGATCATGGCACATCATTTAAATAAAGGAGGGATCAAAATTTTTTGTTGACTTTTTAAATAGGGGGGGTCAAAAAACTAGTTTTAGATATGAGTATCAAAACTTAACAAAATTGAAAATAGGGGGATCAAAATGCAAGCCATAATAATTTAAATTTTTTTTCTGCATATAGGGCATTTTTTGTTCCGAGCTAGGTAATTATTTTGTAGCAGTGGTGACAAAAACCAAAGGAGTAGTATATTCTACATCCTTCAATCCACTGACTATGGTGATAGTTGCTGCATTAGGATATTTATTTCTTCAGGAGCAGATGGTGGACGGCAGGTAATTAATATGAAATTTCCAGTTGTTTTTTTCTTTTTTTGAAAAAAAAAAAACTGACTGTGTTTGTATGTGCAATTTATTACAGGATGGTAGGCGATGATGGAAGAGAAGTTGGTGCTGATGCTGGTGCTGTCTAGTCTAGTTGGAAGACATAGTTTGAGCAGATTTCAGAACCTATCCATAGATTTTATTGTATTTGCAACTATTTGTCCATGATAATTTCATACCTTTATTGTTTTGATTGGTTTGCAACTATTTTATTGTATCCAAAGAAGGGAGTAACGAACTAGTAAATTCTAGTGAATGACAGATAAAAAGTGCAAATTAGTTCATCCAAAAACATGTAGATCAGAGAGCCTATCAATAGATTTTCATTTGGGCATATATAAGACTAGAACCCTTATAAAAAATTTATCTTGTATTATCATGTTATGTTTGTATTTACTTCTATGGATTACATATTAATGCATGCCCTATCCCAAAGGGACAACTTGTCTTCTTCTCATGCTGCTAGCCATAGTTTCAAATTGTGAAGAGTTCTTTCATCTCCTTATTGTGCTACCAAATCAACTGCTTGCACAATAACGAATGTTGCTTTCCAATACTACCCTAAAATGTTATTACTATTGTTTAGTAAATACTTCACATTTTTCTTATCCTGATATTTGTTCTTGGCTTCTTGGATCTGCCTTTTCTTAGCATTTATCGTTTGTCGATAGGTTGCTTTTGTGCTTTTCATAGACCATGCGTCCTGTTATTTACTTGATTTGATTACCGCTCATCTACAACTCAGATTGTATATAGAGGGCAAGACAAAGAACCTGAATTCTTCCATACTTTGGTTAGATTAAAAAATTGGTTTTCTGATTCACTGCATTTGTTAGACCATTAGAGATGACTCAGTTATACTCATGTGAGATTATGAGGAATATTGTGCGTGTGTTCGATATAAAATGAGAGTACATTTTTCAAAAATTCTCCGGTGAAAAACTAAAAACCAAAAGTATCAACAATGTTACTTCCTTTAAATCAGGCATTTTTAACCAAAATAGGTTTGACCAACATATTTTACAGAACACAACAAAAAGTCAGCCTAGATTTTCAAGTTAAAACTGATGTTGTGGGTTACAAACTGCCAACCAAACATGCTTTATTATTAAGAGTCACTATAACTAGAATTACTACCAAGTAAGTTGATCTCCAACCAAAGTAAACAGTCGAGAGAATTTCCTCAATAAAGGAATATCTACACTAGAACTGGTCTTGCAAATATCATGAATGAAGGTCAAATAAACGATTCAAGCTTTTGCTCCACTTCAAAGTCATGTAAATATTCGGTGTCCATATAAAACAAATTACTAGCATTTGTTATAGAAGCAATATCGTAGCACTCGACAGAAAACTTGGTTGAAAGGACAAGGCGCATATAAAACAAGTTATTTGCTATAGAAGCAATATATTACTGCATTGGGCACATAATTTAATTGGAAATAAACAAGGTGTTGCTCGTGAATGAATTAAAAATCAATTATGAGTTGTTTTTAAACAGACAATCTGAATTCCACCTGGGTGGACTTCAGGTTGCATTGCAAGTTTGCAAGCATCCTGCAGCTATAGCCAAATGGTCACCTGAGCAGAAATTATCACTCACTGAAAACTATTGTTTGGACAAAGAACTGGAATGGAAACAAACATAAAATTGACACTGTACAAATATGATTTTGATTCCTCTAAAGCTAAAAGTTAGTAAAGTAAGAAAATCAAGGGTTGATATTGTAACAACCCATGATTTGTTATGCATGTGCATCTAATATCAACCGTTGATTTATTTATGAACTGTTGATATTACTTACTTTACTCTCTAAAGGGAATTGTTCACTTCAGAGGAGTTTTATCCTACAAATAAATGTTGTGCCCCGGATAAGGCTGACTTGAATACATAACGGCAGAAATTAACAACACCTATCAGACTAATCATATCAAATAGAGAGAAAAAAATCCTGAATCTAGAGGGGGAATCATTTCAATGAACACAGTTTTGTGTGACATAAAATGAATCCCATAACTGTCAGTGCCATGATAACATAGTGGTCAATTAGTAGCATCGATTACAATCGAAAGCTAATATACTAGGGCCCAAAAACCAACGCAATTAGCAGAAAAAAATTGATAGAAGCAATTACGAAATACGCATTTGTACTATAAAATACACTGTATGGCACAATGTTAGTAAAAAAAAATGATTTCCATACCCCCAATAGTTTTAATAAGTGCCTAATTCAAGTCAACATGAGATCATTGCCATCCAGGTTGCCACCAAGATTAGGACGAAGGCAGACACGGACTTCATGCTCTTCAGATCCAGGACGAAGTTTAGGCACCATGATCTCAAGCACTGATCCTGGTCCATCATAGTAAGCTTCAATATTGGCATCTTCAGGAATACGAGTTAAAAGAGGGATTTCGCGAACAAATTCTCCAGGAGGGCAGTGCTCTGAGGATGGATCTGTGAGCTTGAATGTCCTGTCATTTCTCTTGATAAATGGCTTTCGTGATGTGCTGACACAAGAAACCTTTATGATACCATGAGTGAGAGTATTCCTCCAAGTAACTTTGACACTAGGAAGATCAACAAAAGGCAAACTGATAATGATCAAGTAACCTTGCTCGTCCTCATAAATTGTTTTTGCAGCTGTAGCCGGTCCACATACATTCTTCATCACCCCGCTAAACTCGTTCAACCAGTGTTGTTCACTAGGGTGCATTTCCAAATCCGGAATCCGATCAGATGGAGGATTAACAGCCAAGTAACATTCTTCATCATTCCCATTAAGGAAAAAGTCCTTCCTTTTCTTGCTACTGATAGGGGACAAGTCAGCCGCATCACCGTTAGGCATATGAGTAGACAAATTCAGCCCAGATTCATTGAGGAGCTTCTTTGAGTGAGGAATTGGAGCACTCTTGATTGGAGGAGGTGGTCTCTCAAGCTCAAAATCTGTGTTGGGAAGATTCCTCCATGAGCCGAAGTCGCTTGCTTCGGCCGGGATTATGAAATTCAAATCTCGACCAGTGAGTTCCATCCACTTCTTCTGCTCATCCCTGTCAAGACTTGAAAGATTAGGCGATGAAACAAGTTCAATACCATGCAGACACTGAGGATTTGAAAGTCCCCTGTAATGCTTCCTTTGCATCCTATGAGATCGAACAAAACCCTTGTCAACACTGAAAGGAAACGGACGTTCCCCTTGGCGAGAATGTCCATTCATGTAACTTCTCAGCTGCATCTTCCCCAAAGCATTCTCCGGTCTCTCCTTGAAAACCCACATGTACATGTTTTCCAGATCATGCTGAACAATAAAAACATCATTATTCAGATCCGTTTTATCAAACCCTGAAACACCATTGCCGTCATCCCTAGTAACTTTAGCCTTCGACTTTTCAAGCAACACCGGCTTAAAATAAAACCTAAAGAAAAACCAAGCACCCCAAATGCTATCAACACGCCTCGAGCATTTCTTCACCGCTTTCGGAAGGTTAAGCAAACTCTCAGTCTCATAACCACCTTGAGTACCAAGACCAACATCCAAAATATCACAAGGATCAGAATTCCACGGCTGCGGCACTGAAAGGGGTAAATTGATATCGGGCGGACGCGAAAGTATAACCTGTCTATTCATCTCTAAATCAAGCTCATCATGAGAACATCCACTTGAATCCATTGACAAAAGTGTTGAAGGGTGGTGATGATTCTCCATTGAGAGACAACAAGTGAGAAGAGAACCACCCATTGAATTACCTCTTCATATGGTTTTCTATATCTTCTTCTTCTTATGCTGCTTGTTTCACAATGTTGCCATCCCAAAAACAATTCAACAAAATAACCTTATAAACACCGTCAACATTTAAATCAATACCCAAACATTAACAATAACAATAACAACCCCATCACTTAAAATTAAAAAAAAAAAAAAAAAACCCTAGATTTGTGAATCAATTAATACATACAAAATCCATTCTTCACACACCAAACCAAAAAAAAAAAACAATTTTCAATACAAATAATAAAAAATTCTAGCCTAAATTGTTGATTTGAATCAAATTATTACACAAATACACACTAATCTTAATTTATGATTGGAAATAGAGATTCAGAGAAAAAAAATGGAAGAAGATCTTCAAGTACCTTTGAGAAAAAGAATCGAAAAATGGAATTGAAGACGAATCACCGATTATGCGCTTCATCATCATTTCATTTCATGCATAACATTGAATTTTTCTACCCTAGACTTTTCATTTTTTTTATTGATAGAAAAAATAAATAAATAAATAATTTAATTGTTGGAGTTGTCAAAATAATGAATAGTGAAATGGAAAAAAGATAGAATAGGGGAAGAGAAGAAGCAGAAGCGTGATGAACCGTCTTTCAATGAACCGAAACAGGTTCCGTGCGGATTGGGTTTGGTTTAGTTTGGCCTGCTTTGATAGTGAACCGGGATTATTAATTGTACCCTCCTCTTTCATTTATCCATCACCATTATTATTTAGATTAGATTACTTTTTCTTCTAATATTTTTTTTTTGGATAGACAGATATTAATAATGAATTGTTATATTAGTATTTCTCTTTAGTAGGAGTGTGAATTTGATACATTAAACTCCTTCGACTTCTAATAATGGTCCGGTGAAAGGTTACTTTTGTTAAGTCGATGACTTCTAGGGTGAGTATATGTTAAATCATGAGGAACACCTATCATGGGGACTTAGATAAATAGCAATATCACTACCAAGAAAAAAAGATAAATAGCAATATCATATATGTGTGGTAAAATTATAAGGGTATACACCATGGATAGGTTTCTTACAAAGCTTTTTGAGGGTGGTTCTTGGAGGTCGCACCGTGGTACGATGGGAAAATGGTGAGATTCAATTTTTGGTAGCTAGAAAAAGGAAGGAGAGCGAGGTCATGTGTATGCTGCAAGTGTTAATTAAGGTTTTGCGTTTGGATTGTGGTTGTACGAAGGATCTCACGTTAGGCGAAGCCAAGAGAAGGGCATAATGCACGAAGCGGTTGCTTGCGGGGTAGGCTGAAACAACTTGAAGTAGGTTCGATCATAGCCATGATTATTTGTTACATTGTCATAAACATTGTGCGAATTCAACAAAAGGTTTTGAAGAATATTGTATATCTTTGATCTTTCTTAGGGTTGAATAGAGCTTTGGACGTTATTTGCTCTATACACATTCATCCTCGAAGAGATCGAGCCTTAACGAACACGATCTCTATTAAACCACGATATCCCAATCAAATCGAGATCTTAATTTCTTTCAGAAATTGAGAACTACATTTAAATAAAAGATAGACACATATTTCAAATAAAGACAAATTAATATAAATTTGGAAATTTGCAATTTTAAGCGCGTAAATTTCACTTTTATCGTTAAAATATACTAAATAATTAAAAATGTTTGTAAATAATTTCAAACAAAGAGTAGATCGTAGAGGACAAAACTTGTTAAATGATTTTGAACTTTCATTAAAAAAAATCAGTTGATTCTACAAATACTAACACAACAATATTGATAAGGACTTGCTAAACATATACATTTTCTGAAGAAACTTACAAATTACAAACATACATGCATATAGTAATAATAAAATGATACATTTTTTTTACATGACAATAAGAATAAAATGATACTCAGTAACTTAGTGGCTGATTTACGTCCTATTTGCATGACAATTTGAGGAACTTCATCTTGAAATCATATTCTCTATTTGCTCTGAACCTTATTATAGAAGCACCTCCTATTCATGATCCTTACGCTTCTTTAATTGATCATATCCACAAGATTAAGACCCACTCTTGATCCATAAACTTTAGTCATGCCTTACGGGAAGGGAATGATGTGGCTAATTGATTGGCTAAGCATGATGCCTCCAATGACAACTTTGCTCAAAACTTCGATTGAGTGTCCACATCAAATGTTTATGTGTATGCTCGCTAATGCTATTGGAAGTATTAGATTAAGAGTTTAGTATCTTTGTGCTTTTTATGTTTTTATTTCCTCTTATAAATAAATAAAAAGGTAATAGAGAGTTAAGTAATTTTTTTCCTTTAAAACTTAAAGCCAAAAAAGTAAATTGGACCACAGGTTATGATCTCATCGATCACTGCTTACTTAGGATGATAGTACTTGATAGATCTGGTAACGCGGAAATGAGAAAAGTCATTTAATGCCCCATAAAGAGGAAGAAAAAAAGTTGTTAATAGAAAACGATATCCACTCGTCAAAAGAGGAAGAGAAAAACAATCATCTCAATTAGCACATGAATGAAACAACTGACGACTCAACTCTATCTCATTCTGGTTGCTCAAGCTGTCTAAATTTTCATCACACAACGAGACTAATTGATCCGGTTCGGATTACACGCATCTGAGACATTGATAGTCCTTTGATTTATATCAGGTTGTCAAAAGTTAAATTCAGTTCTCTTAACTTTCGACAATCTGATCTAAATCAAAGGATTATCAATGTCTCAAATGCGTGAATGCGTTTGATCAAAATCAAAGAGTCATTGTCACTAAACTTTTCTAGTTTAGAGAGCCAAATTTAACTTTCCACCATCTGATCTAAATCAAAGGATTACCAATGTATCAAATGTGTTAATGCATCTGATCAAGATCAAAAAGTCATTGTCACTAAAATTCAGAATGCGTGTTCACATGACTCATGGAATCTAGTTTCCATCCACTAGTCAACAATTGTTTGCTTCTTCTCTATTACCCAAAATATCAACCCAATAAGCCCTTCATCGCCGCGTATTTTTCCTATGAAAAGGTACAACATGATAGGCTCAACTGAAACGGGACATGTTTTTTGCTTTATTATAGCAAGAATGATTCCTTGGTAACGTAATGGGATAAGCAAAAAGATAACTTCTTCTGTTAATAAGTCAACATATCAAGTTAGAACACAATCACAACAATGTTGAAATTAAAATATAATAATAAAATAGCTATTATATAGGTAACATTTTCTTCAAGATTACTTTCAAGAGATAATGAATGTTGACTTTGTCTTTTTGCTGATATTCCAAGTAGGGTATAGTGAATTGAAATTTTGGTTAGAAAAAGCGTGGACGTTATCTTTAACATCTATGACTTTACTGTTAGAATCCACCAATAATCCCATAACATGAGGAATAAAGTGTTGAAACTAAATAGGAGAAGTTTATTTTACACTGTACTGGTAGTGAAAGCCAACTCTATTATTGAATCATGTTATCATTGCAATTTGCAAATGCTGCTTATAGTGTCAAGAAACAAGTAATAGTTGGGAGGAGAAACCACCCTCTAGTATGTGATGTATGATGTATCATTCTTCTACACAAGACATTAAAAATCAGATATTTCATTCTTTTATCCAAAATGATTGAAATAACAAGACAGAACAACTGATAAAACAGAAAATTCGGTTAAGTCGTTGAGGTTATCATTCTACTGAGTAATGAATTATTCAATTCTTCATCTATTTCAGTAATAAAATATTCCAAATGTATGATATAATAATTTCTTATAAATGATAAATGCTTACAATCAAAAGCTTGAAGATGCACTGGAACAAAAAAAGTACCAGGGCAATAGGTGAGCTAAACTATAACTGCTACAAACAAACTTAAGACCACCTTTGTATTACAAATAAGACTGCATGATACAAGTTAGAAAAACTATGATAAAGCACCATACTCTAGCAGTATCCCTAACAATACATTATAATGGTCTATCTCAAGTCAACATAAGATCATTCCCTCCCAGATGAGGGCGGAGGCAAACACGGACTTCATGCTCTTCTGGTCCGACACGGTGTTTTGGTACCATAATCTCTAGCACTGATCCTGGCTCATCATAGTATGCTTCCAGATTGGCATCTTCAGGAATTCTGGTTGAGAGAGAGATTTCACGGACAAATTCTCCAGGGGGGCAGTGCTCTGAGGATGCGTCTGTAAGCTTGAATGTCCTATCACGTCTCTTGATGAAAGGCTTTCGAGATGTGCTCATACAAGAAACCTTGATGATACCATGAGTTAGAGTGTTCCTCCATGAAACTTTCACACTTGCAAGGTCTACAAAGGGCAGACTGATAATAATCAAGTAACCTTGTTCGTCTTCATAGATAGTTTTTGCAGCTGTGACAGGTCCGTACACATTCTTTATCACCCCGCTGAAGTCATGCAACCAGTGCGGCTCACTTGGATGCATTTCAATATCTTGGATTCGTTCAGATGGAGGATTAACAGCAAGGTAACATTCTTCCTCGTTTCCGTTTACATTTCCATTCCCACTTCCGTGTGGGAAATTTCCGTTCCCATTTGCGTGAGGGAAAAAGTCTTTCCTCTTTTTGCCGTTGGCAGAAGATAGGTCCAACAAATCACCGTTGGTGTGGTTAGACAGAGGAGTTGACAAATTCAGTCCAGATCCATTGAGCAGCTTCTTTGGGTGTCCATTTGCAGCACTCTTGATTGAAGGAAGAGGTCTCTCAAGCTCAAAGTCTGTGTTGGGAAGATTTCTCCATGAACTAAAGTCGCTTGCTTCAGGTGGGACTGTGAAACTCAAATCTCGGCCGGTAAGTTCGTTCCACCTTTTCCGATCATCCTCGTCGAGATTCATCAAATTGGGTGAAGGAAAAAGCTCAATGCCATGCACACACTGAGGGTTCGAAAGTCCTCTATAATGCTTCCTTTGCATCCGATGGGATCGAACAAAACCTTTGTCAACACTAAAAGGAAATGGACGCTCCCCTTGGCGAGAATGCCCATTCATGTAACTCCTCAGCTGCATCTTACCCAACGCATTCTCCGGCCTCTCCTTAAAAACCCACATGTACATATTTTCCATATCATGTTGAACCATGAAAACATCAAGATTAAGATCAGATTTTTCAAAACCCGAAATACCATTACCATCCCTGATAATCTTGGCTTTTGATTTATCATTCAACGCCGGCTTAAAGTAAAAACTAAAGAAAAACCAAGCACCCCATATGCTATCAACACGCTTAGCACATTTCCTTCCAACTTTAGGCAGAGTAAGAAAAGTCTCAGTCTCATACCCTTGAGTACCAAGACCAACATCCAAAATATCACAAGGGTCAGAATTCCATGACTGTGGCGGCGGGCTACGTTCAGCAGACAACGGCAAATTAATATCAGGCGGACGCGAGAGTATGATTTGACGATTCATTTCCAAGTCAAGTTCCTCATGAGAAGATGCACTTGAATCCATTGACAATAACGTTGAAGGATGATGATTCTCCATTGACAAAGAAGCAATACAAAAATCGCCAATGCTACCTCATCATCTTGTTGATGAGTTTTATTATTGCTGGTTGATACATAATTGCCATTTCCAAAAATAAATTCAACAAAATAATAACCTTATAAACACCTTCATCATCATATCAATCCCCACTATATCTCCCTTCCATCAAACCCCTATATTTATCAATTCAATTTGAGAACAAAAACAAAATAATATCAACAAATCCAAACTAATTAAAAAAAATCTTTTTTTTCTTTCTATTTTTTTCTAGAAATTAACAAATAAACATATCTATACAAATATTCATATGTATACAACAGTGTTATATCTATATCTATCTCTTAAATTTATTTGTGCGAATTTTGAAGGGGAAAAAAAACTAAAATTGAATTATAGTTAATCCTTCAAAATCAAGAGAAAAACGGTGAAATTGAATAAAATCCATAAAAATTGAGATAGATCTTGAAGGATTATTAATATTATTACCTTTTGGGATAAGCATCAGAGAAACGAGAAGAACGGGAACATCCATAGCCAGCGATGATGGACCTCATATTATCATCGACAACCATATTTTCAACAAATTTTCGATGGTTATTAATTTTTTACATTAATTTAATGTTTTTTTTTCACAAACAGAAAACCCTAATTTTGTTGTTGTTCGTAGAAATGAAGGTGTGAAAAGAACAGAGAAGAAGAGTTTTTATTTTTGTTTAGTGAGAGAATGAAGAGGAGTGGAGAGAGAAAGAAGAAGCGTAAGTGAAGGTGTGATTATAAGGAGAGTTTCGTAGGTTGAAGCCTTCACTGGATAATACCGTCCTACTATTTCCTTTTGGACCACACCGTTTGTTTACAGTGACGGTGCATCTTCGTATGTCTACTTTATCATAATCATCGTAGATTATTACTAGTCTTCAATTTTATCTTGTCTTCCCTTCTTCATTCACCAATCAAATATCAATATTATTTCCTCCTTAGCAACATTTAATTTAATGATTTTCTTTTGACAAACATTTTATTTAATAATGTGATGCAACGTTAATTAATAAATATGATGATTTAACCTTATTCGTAAATGTGTTTAGGCAGGTTCAATCTTGAGTGGAGTTAGGCCTTTAATTTATGGGGGCCTCAAATATTTGTAGGGATATGTATATAATTGTTGGATGCATGATTAAAAAGTAACACTTTTACTTACGGACAATACTTGTCACTAGATGTAGGTATGCCTGAAAGTCAACAATTTTGCTGGCAATTATTCATTGTCCATAGGTAAGTGATCTTTGTCTATAGGTAAAAGCATAAAATTCATGTTTAAACCAATGCTCGTATATATCACTATAACTGGTGTTGGATTATTTTTTAAAATGAAAATGGTCAAGAATACAAATGGACCTCTATATTGTTGGGAACGTCCCTGTGTCTAGGTGGTATAAAGATATTGTAAGTATTTGTATAAGAGTAGGTTGAGGGTGCGAAGTTGGTTTGATGATAGCTTGGTGAGGGTAGTGGGTGATGTGATCAAGATGTTTTTTTGTTAGATCGGTGGTTGGAGGGTGGTACTTTTGAGATAGATTTAGGCACCTTTTTGATTTATTAGAAAATCAATTGGTGACGGTGGCTAAAATGGGTACCTTAGGGTAGAGGAGTGTTGGGAGTGGCGCCAAAGGTTACTAACATAGGCGTATGAGGGAATAGATTTCCTGTAGTGAAAATCTCTACAGTTTTATGTAGTGTCAAAATCAATACCATTAAACATTTTATATGTCTTAATTTCTACATTTAATTTTCTATGCTTTCATTTATTTCAATGGCCAAGATTGCACTGGACCCTGCAGAGAATCCAGTCCCGACGGATGAGCAGTTGGGGGTGTGAAGTCTTGTCTTTTATTGTATAACTTTTTTTTTATAAGATGGAGTGGTCACTTTATCCTCAATGTAGCAGCAGGATCGTTTCCACATTTTTGATATAGTTTGGAACAAAGCGCTTCCTTTGAAGGCCTTTTTCTTTGCTTGGTGGTTGTTCCGAAACTATTTATCAACGAGGATAATATGCTTTGTTGTGGTATTATTCAACCTAATTTTACTTTGTGTTTGATCAAGTGTGGGAAGGAGGAAATCACAAATCTACATGGCTTTTCATTCGACAGTGGTTATGTATTCATTTAACATACATATTCGATTTTCACCATTGGTGACTAAATTTTATCCAAGGCTTGAGTTTGGAGGTGGCAAAAAAATATGTGCCTGCGAGTATCCGTGGATAAAATCCTACATGGGCACGGGGCGGGTAGCTAAACGGGTATCTGCGGGTATAATAAACGTGTATTTAACTACCTGTTACTTTATGGGCATGGACACAGATTTGATGATACTTGTGCCCGCGGGTATCTACCTGATAATAAATTAAGTAAATTACTAAAATATTCATGTGTATAAGAGTTTGGTGTCTAAAAAAAATCTACTTTACTCATGTCTCAAACCCTAAACCCTATAAGATTTTGGACGATTTTATCCTTTATTTTACTTCAGGAATTTGAATGAATTAGGTAAGAATCATGATTTTTGTATACTTTATGGTATGGTGAATTTGCATGAGATATTATAAGATGAATTTGTTTGGATTATGAAATTTGAATGGAACATATTATGTACGGATGTTTAAAAGTTGAAGTTTGTAGGTAATTAAAAAAGTATTTTTCTTTGTACAAAAAAAAAAAAAGAAATTAAATACCCGTGGATTACTCGAATAGAGATACTCGCATGAGTATGAGACAAACACGAATACCATATTTATCCAACGGGACGAGGGCAAATATCATACTACCCGTATCCATGGATACCCATTAACAACCCTACTTAAGTCTTGTATCTTAGCAAGTGTTTTGTTAATATTCTCTAGCTAGTTTTTTTTTCTTTTTTCTTTTTATTTTGTCAGGGCCTGACATTTTACCTTGTAAATACTTTTTAGTCCTACCTTTGTACTCTTTGTGCAGATTGAGATCTCCTTTTGGTTTAATATATTATATATTGGAACCTATTTGAGTTGGTTTAGTGGTATTGGCTTGGGACTTGGGATGGTGCTCATCCCCAAAGTCTCAAGTTCGATTCTCTCAGTTGTCAATTTGAGTGGGCTAATTTAGCTTCTTCAAAAAAGAATTATATATTGGCTTGTTAAAAAAATTTGAAAAATGTGGCAACACATCATTGTATACAGGTGTTAAATAACTTTCGGTGACGATGCATATTAATTATATCCTAAAATATAAATTTAAAGGATTTGTAAATTTATATTAAGGTCAAGTCGAATAAACGACTTAATTTATAGTTTATAGTATAAACGCTTATCGTGGTGAATGTTTTGTGTATAAGCTATTTCGATATAATAAAAGATAAATTAAAGTTAAATTATATTATATAAGTTGCATTCAAAAGTATCTTAGAAAGCTTCTCATTCACAAACTTTAGGGTGGAGTTTAATCGGAGACAAGTAAATGTGGCGGCTCATATTCTTGATAGGGAAGCCACTTTAACAACTAGTCCCATAGTTTATTTTTAAGTACTTGATTGTATCAACTCTGTTATTAGTAATGAAATGCTATGAGCATTTTTTCTTCAAAAAGAAAAGTATCTTAGAAAGCTTATAAAAATAAGCTGAAAATAACTTATGAAGATGTCATAACTTGTTTTCATAAATTCTCTCAAATAATATGTCAATATATAGATAAGCTTGTCAGGACTAAACTGATTCAATATAACTGCTACCATTTAGTTTTAGGTTAAATAATTAAGTTTTTCATCCCTAAAAATATATGAAATTTTGTTTACAATGTATAATTTTTTTAACGTGAACATGAATGTCAAAGCTAAAACTTACACTTATTTGGTCTTCTATGAATACTTTGTGTAAAATTTGGTCTTTTCTTTAGTACATCCATATCAAACTCAACTTAAATATACTTTAATGATTTGTTTACGTGACTATGCTGAGCTATGATCTTTTTAAAAGACAAACAAACAAATGGGCAGCAATAACAACAACAAAAACATTTAATTTAACATTGGCAGTCATGCTAGGGAGTGCCACCACTAAGTTGTTTTGGATAACTTGTTCATTTTCATCTAGTTTCATAATCCATTGCACGTCATTTTAATCATACGTTCCATGTTACAAACAATAAGTCTAAATCTAATAGTTAACCTCAAATTATATGTGATTAATAATGGATTGTTATTAGTTAACACTAAAGAATAGAGGACACTTACCCAATAATATTTTCGGTCGATGACCTTGGTTTTCTTTTAAGAGAAAATAAGAAGGCAACACCCATCAATATTGTACAAGCACTCAGAATGAGGCAGATCATTGAAAGTGCATAAGCCTCAATTTATATACGATTAATATAAGTCAACCACAATGAATATTTTTCAAGAGGAATGCTAACAACACACATTCTAACACACACTTTTTAATACACTCTATTTGATTGGTTAAAATTCACATGGATCCCACCAAATTTATATGGGACCCACATGCTTTAGTGGGACCCATGTGAATTTTAACCAATCAAAGAGAGCGTGTTGAAAAGTGTGTGTTAGAATGTGTGTTGCTAGCATTTCTCATTTTCAAATATAAAGGAAGTCACGGAACCATTAGCTAACACTTTTCCATATTTATAGAGGAGATTTTTCTTAAAATAGATAGATAGAGAAAAGTCTAACCTCTATCATAACTTTTCTTTCTCATAGAATTGTTGTTCATGATTTGTGACAGTTGAGAGTGAATTATTTTATTTTTAATCTAAGAGTAAATTCTAACTTCTACAAAAACCAATGAAATGCGAGTTGCTTTTGTCAAATGTTCTTAGACAATGCTCGTTTACTTTTTTTTGTTTTTGTTTGAAGAAGTCGTTTGATACTATTGTTATATATTAGTATAATTCTTTTTATTTTTGTTATGATTCATTTAACGCAACAATTAATAAATTTTTATATGCCTACAAAAAAAAAATAGATTAGAATTTTTTTTATCATGTTATTCTCTTTGCAAGTGACTTATATTTCAATTCTCAAATGGTTGGTTAATGAGTTCAAGTAGTAAATAAGTTCCATCAAAGATGAATACTTCACTTGTTTCTCGATCAAATTCTGAATTAGCAGAGCTTATTTTTTATGAAAATCGGAGGGCTAATTTTTCAAAGGATCCCTTCGCACATGTATATCAATAACAAAAGGTTTGGCACAAACTACATCTTTTGTATACAATTATTGTTTTAACATAGGACACATTATAGTTTTGATCTCTTATCTTTTTTTAGGTTTTAATTTGATTTTTCTTTCATTTTTTGTTTTGAAATTGTCTCGTATTTTGTAAAGGTATACATACCTACACGATCCTCCCCATAGCACGATTTAAAAGGAAAGAACCACGTGATATAACGTTGTGAAACAAGAGGCAATTTTAAAAAAAAGACTATAATAAAACATTATAACGTTGTGAAACAAGAGGCAATTTAAAAAAAAAAAGACTATAATAAAACATTAAATGAAAATAAGGGATGGAAAATATAATTTAGTCTTAAATATATTATATATTGAAAATCTCTAGTGTTGCAAAAATATCACTTCACGTCTCTCACAATTTTTTTTTTTTGGGTACAGGTCTCTCACAATTATATATGCACAATTAAATAAAAATAAGGTGTGGATGGGTATTCAATTTTATGGACGGAGTAGTGAAGTGGTGTCAAGTTTCCTTATTTTCAACAATGTATGCAAAGGGAAAAAAAGAAAAAAAGTGTGATTCCCCGTGGTTAACAACGATGTGGTGTATTTGAATAGAGTAATGATATTCTCTTTAAAAGTAAAGTTGCAAATGTTTTGGTGGTGGTCGATCGCACAAAGCGTCAATCGTGGTCTTTGGTTTATTTATGAGAGAGGTGTAGTAAAATTTTATTTTCTCGAATTTATGGTTGAACTTGAACCCCATTGTATGTCTTTAAAGCATGTTATTTCTTGATTTATTGTAATGTGCTTCGAATGCCCCTTGTGTTCGTTTTTAATAAAATATTGTTTATAAAAAAATATATGTACAACCTAAAGTTTTCTAATTCGTCAAATGTCATTTTTTTACAATTAATTTGTCCATGCAAATATACTTTGAATTTTCCAGAATTTTTTTACAACCTTTTCCAAATTCTTGTTTGGCGACAAATTTTAAGGCTACATTTTTTTTACATGAGAAAAAGAGAAGAGGAAAAGAAAACTTAAAAGAGGAAAAAAAAACTAGATCCTTAAAAAGGACACACCTAAAGCATCACCCATTAAAGCATATGAGAATCAAGAGGAAGACTTGTTTATTGTAACACAAGATGATCTGAATATTAGCTCCTAATTTAGCGAGAAATATACTAGTAATTATTTTTCTATTGTTTTTTATGAGGATGCTTTTGTTGTTTTCTCTCTAAGTTTTATTTGAATTTTTTTTCTACTATATATTCAGAAAAAAACTATAGCTATACTTTTTTTTTCCACTATAGCTATACTTGTTGATTAGTACTTCTTATAATTATTTATTTTAGTTTTAGATGTGTCAACTCATCGATAAAAACTTGATTTTGTAACTTCAAATAATGATGGTTAAATCTTATCTATACGGTTGTAAATCTTCTATTAGTGCAATCTTTAATCGATATTATATATAAAGAAAACAACCCATTTCATTTTTTTGAGCTGATTTTTTCTTTTTTCCAAAATACCCTTAATTTTCAACACAAATAACACATGTAGTAAATATATAAGAATAAATTTAAATATTAAAAAATGTAATAAACACAATATGAATATATATTATATACGTCTGTTTTTTTCCTTTATCATTTAAAAAATGTAACAAACTATATAAGTATATTTATACTTACTTTTTCATTATCCCAATTATAGCATCAAACAACTTTTTATATAATAAATATTGTTGTTGGTGTCACTAAAAAAATTAGATTATATATTTTTTATTATATTGTTGGTGTCATTAAAATAGATAATCATGGTTAGTTTTGTTTGTTATAACTTGAAAGCAACAGTCCCGTGAGCATAGCTCAGTTGGTACGACAATGCATTATTATATGCAGGGGCCGGGGTTCGAACCCGGACACCCCACTTATTCACCTTATAAGGTGAATTCTAGCCACTAGGCTACCTGACAAAAAAAAAATGAAAGCAACAACCATTTATATTTTTAGTTTTAATCAAAATCAAAATTTCATAGAAAAACATCCTTCATAATTTTCAAACGTTAGCGCAATGAAAAGAGCGGAAAGACGAACACGTGAGCGCCTGTCTTTTCGCCAGTATTAATAATATTTTAATTCCACTTTTCCATCTCTTTTAAAAGTTCTTTTACCAAATATCAACTTTGTGTTAAATATTTCTGTTTTTTTTTACCAATTTTTTTTAACTATTATCATTAATCAACCAATGTTCAATACAAGAAGAATAAGAATTAAAAATACGGTGACTAGCCCAAGAACAGGTCGCCCTAGCTAAAGTATGAGCAACCATGTTCCCCTGTCTCATAACAAACTTCACCTCGAAGTTGAAATGTAAAGATAATTGATAAATAATACTAGAAACAATCGCATTCTGAATCACCATGTCCCGGTGACGATAGAGCTTGCACTAGAGTAGCAGAGTCAGACTCAAAGACAACCCGGTCCCATCTGTTCACATCAGCAAAGTGAATAGTAGCGAGTAAGGCTACTG
>Ga0315913_1001955_pt1 | contig 23638 bp, 11 predicted proteins | sample MpolsnodulesMG_FD_207736 | JGI IMG/M metagenome (GOLD analysis project Ga0315913, IMG submission 207736) | Medicago polymorpha root nodule microbial communities from Los Angeles, California, United States - small nodules | ecosystem: Host-associated > Plants > Roots > Nodule | place: USA...
AAAAAATACTGTCAATCAAAACCCATCTTCTGAATGCTGAATTATGAATATCATTATCCAACAGTTTAGTCCAGTAGTAACAGTTTAAGTCAGTCCTTCGGCCCTTCCTAGTCAGCATCAATTACAATACATCTTCAATACCATAATTTCAAATTCAATGCTAAGCTTTCAATCTCTAATACTAAGTTAAATTATTCAAATTTCTTAAAGAAAGGATAGTTCAAAAAAACTCGATAAAAGCATGTACTATCGTGAATAGACTATCAACAAGTGCAAAAGAGTGGATAAATAATGACAATTTCATTAATAAAACATTGGAACTCACAGATATTGCAGATATCACTGAAATCCTTACTGAACATGTCTTTCAAACTACGTCAAAAACCATCGGTTATACTTTCCTTCCTAATACCACTTAACCATATTAATTAACAAACTAGTCAAGCAAAAAGCTTGATCTCTGAACTATTTCAATTTCAAGCTTAATATACATGAACAGGCAAGAGAATAGCACCAAATTATTCGTCTAAAAGGTACATATCAAATTGAATCTTAATCTATCCTTCAGATTCTGTAAGTTTAGATTCCAATCTTTCAGCACGATTGGCAGATTCATTAATGCATTTCTGTATGAAAGAAAGCTACAAAGCACTCACTTTAAATTAAATACAAAAAAAAAATATTATAAATATGATTAGACATACTTGGACTGAAGTTGAAAGATCAGAGAGAAGCCGGACCAATGGAATGACAATCCTTTCATTCATGAAATAACCTGCACTCAAATTCTGAATGGCATTTTATGAGAATTAAGCTATAATTAACATTAAAGACGTTCTATTAGTCAAAAGTTGCAGACCTTGATTGAGCGTGAGACACTTTTTAAGCATATGCAAGCTGCTGTGCGCACATTGACTTCATCATGGGTTAACGCACTAATTAATAGATTTAAAACCTGTATTCACAAAAAATGTAGTAGGAGTTACAAGTTGACTTGGTCTCTGGGTACATGGTTTACCAATGCAATATTGAATACTTATAAAACCACAAAATTATCATGCATCTGGAAGAAACACACTGAATTAATACAAACATGTTTTTGGTGGCATGAGATACAACAAAAAAATTATATCATCAACAGTATAAACATCTATATTGACTACCATTTATGAATAACTCAATTAAATAACATAGCACCTTGTCAACGATCCAGTCACATGTGATCAAGTTTCACTCTTTATGCCAGACTTTGCATTACAATGCAACACTCATAGATAGGTAATTAGCTAAGTGTAGGTAAACATGATATTACAGTTATGTTGTTTCTGCTGAAAATATAAAAGACTTTATTTACATGTGAACTTTTTATACATAATCTGAGCAAGTGCTGCTAGTAAAAATATTAGAGTCTACGCAAGATCATGTGGGGTTTGAAATCATAACTCGAGGATCGTAGCACGGATAGTAAGATCCTACTATTAGGGAAAAAGTATAATTATATATAGTTATTATATATTATACATGTATACAAATTATCATAGATGAAGAAAATAACCTCCAAATCACACTATCAAATTAATTTCATAACCATAAAAATAAGATATATAAAGAAACACTCTATAAATAATGTATTAAACTAAACTTAAAAATAATAACAGAGATATTAGAATTCAATATATATATATCTGTGTGTGTGTTGAAATAATTAAGTTAGAAGTAAAAAAAATAGAGAACATCAAAGACTCGCAAAAAATAAATTCACCAAAAAGAGACATAGGAAACAATTAAAAATAGTGATAGTGGTATAGTTAAGGAAAAATATAGTTTAACTACAGAATTGGGCTTGCTTGACCCAGTTAGAAAACCCTAATTGTACTGATTGCTGACTGGAGAGAAACGAAGTACACAGTTCAGCCGTCACCACCATCGCGCATAGTTTTGGGTTTTCCTCCAAAACAAGACCCCGGTCCATTTCAATTTATAGGGGTTTTCGCAGAAAAAATCCAGGTCAGATTTCTAGAAATACAGCGGCAAGTTGACTCGCAATTTTCACAATCATGGAATGATCCTGCCACTCCCAACCCCATGCGCATTGCTACCCCGAGGGGGCTTCAAAGATAGCATGATTGTGCGATGTTACGAGGTGTAAACCTTTTACTAATTACCTTGTAACATCGCACAATCCAGCGATCTTTGAAGCCCCCTCGGTGTAGCAATGCACTTGGGATTGGGAATGGCAGGATCATTCCATGATTGTGAAAATGGTGAGTCAACTTGCCAAAATGACACTGATTAAAAAAAAATTAACCGCATTAATTGTGTGTAAAACATAGCAAAATAAAAAATAATAATAATAACAGTTCCCAGAGTGTCTAATTCAAAACTGAATCTTAAAAACCCTTAAAGGATCTTCCGCTGAGCAGATTTCTTGAGAAACAAAGAAGGGGAGCAAAAGACGGAAAAATTCAATACTAACATTCTGTAGAAAGTTAAGTTCAAGTTATTTAGTATCAGACTATCAGGATCCCCAGCTTGTAACCCTTCTCATTAACTCAGATCACGCACCCCCTGTTACTTCTCATCCTTCGATATGATTGTGTGAACCCTATCATAAGGTGATATAAGAAAGGGTAATAACCATTTTTCTATTTATTCATCTGTTATTTTTGCAACAAAGAACACAGTTGTATATTAAATGAGGGGGGTTACAAAAATGTTATTAGCAACAGATACATGAGATTTGCTAGTAGTATGCATGAAAGAACCAACCTGCAATGAAATAAACTTTGACCTGCAGCATTCCAATTTTGAGCAAAGTTCGGCCAATGCTAGAAATATCCCTTCAAGACGTTTGGGATGTAAGGCACAGTTCTGCAAGTGATTGTAAAACTTATCTATAGCGTTTGCTTCAAATGCTAACTTTTGCAAATCTTCTTTTCCTGATACTAAACTCGAAAAGGCAAAGGAAGCCTCTTCTCCAACTTGACTAGAATCGTCAAGAAGCTCAAGCAAAATGTATATCAATTTTGTTTTGATTCCTATATCTTGCAAATGGCATGATGAAGAATTCTTTATACAAATTAGACACAAGCAGGCAAGTAATCTTGTCCGAGAATATCTATCCTTGGTTAACTCAATTACAGAACGCAACGCTCTTCCATTTTGAAGCTCCGCAAATTTAGAGACAGCTTCTGGATTATTTTTAAGAATTGTAGCTAAGGACTCTAAACTAGCATCTCTCTGGTTTATAGAACCATCAAGACCGCTAATAAGTTTCTCTAAAGAACCAGCTTGGCATAATATATTCTGTTCGTCGCTCGTCTCACAGGAATGAATAATAACGCCTGCACCTAGTCCAGTAAGATTTTCATTCTCACTCCTCAATAATGAAAGAAGAAAGTCCATATTTTCTTCCTTATAGAAATCAAACTTCGGAGCCAGTTTCGACTGATAAATCATTCGTAAAGAACGTGCAGCCGCATCCACAACCTAAAAACCAAAAGAAGAAAGGTTTATCAGTATCACAATAATAATTTGCGAGCTATGAAACACTAATACAGATACGAACACCTGACACGACGACATTGACACATCAAAACCGATAGTAATGTAAGAAAACAACATAATTGAATGTAATCACATCTGTCCGTGTCAAAAAACAGATATGCCATCAATCAGGAGTGTCGATACTTCAGAGTTTGTATGCTACGAATTCGGTCTTGTTTTTGTTCTACCATAAGTCCATAACAGTGTAAATGCATTTAATATTATTAACGATGAATGCCAAAAGGAACAGTGCTCAGTGCATCAAATAACCTACATTTCTTTTTCACCTAAAAATCATAAAGAAACATCAATCATCGAAACCTAATAATAATTCTACCGATTCTAAGCATTGCAATTTCATTTTCATCTTAAGCACAAGTTTCTAACCGAACAAAATAGGCAAAAATATAATTAAACGAATTTGAAACTAATTAAGCAAAAAATTAATTTAACAAAATGAAAAGTAATTAATCAAGTTCACCTTCTCATCGGCGGCGGAGAGGAATCTAATCAAATGCGGAAAAGCTCCGGCGTCAAGAACAGCACGAACGCCTTGATCGACGCCACAAGCAAAGCTACCTAAAACCGCCGCGGACTGAACGATAAGATTAGAACCGAAATCGGAATCGGAATTTGCTGTTGCCAGAGCATCGGCAACGGCGGGAACGGCGCCGAGTTTGATGTAAGAGAGTTTCTTGGTGCGGTTGCCGATGATTTGATTCTTAATCTCGCGGATAGCTTTGAGCTTGATTTCGTAATCGGAGGAAGATAGACGGTGGAGGATTAGATCGGAGGAAGGATGAGATGAAGGCATGGTGGTTGCAGCGGCGGAGGAAGGTCATGCACGGTGGTGGAATAACCTCCGCATTCAACAGTTACGATTCCGAGATCTCGTTTTATATTTTTGGGTTTTTGGATTTTTTTTTTTTTTTTGATTTTTTTTTAATTGTTTTGAGTTTTTGTTGCGACGGGAATAGGAAAAGAGAGGTAAGAGGGTTTTCTTTTGATTTTTGGATATTGAATTGAAGAATGGATATTGGATTATTGGTAGTCGCGAGTTTTGACTTATTTGGAAATTTTGCAAGGTTAGAAAGTGGCGCTCTTTTTCTTTTCTTTAACTTTCCGCTTATTCTTCTTTTCTTAATTAATTAAATAGATCGTGCGACCCGTGCTATCACATGGATCGGTATTGAGCACAATATATTAGCAATTTAAGACTGCAACATTACATGAAAATAAACTAAAACAACGTGAAATATATAATAATTTAAACTTCATTGCAAGATCACATAGAATATTTTAGAACAGTTCTTTGAAAACGAAATTAGATATAACATTTATATGTTCGTCTTCCTCATCAGTTAACAATGTCTTTAACCCTTTTCTTGAAGTAACTATGAACTTTTGATCCGTGCATATTAAAAATCATTCTAAAATGTCTTTCAAGGGCACATATCGACAAACTTTTTTAATTTTTTTTATATAATTAGCATTTCTATTAAAAACGTCTTAAATTGAATTTATTCAATCAGCCAAACTTATAAGCAAATAATATGGAAGTTAATAAAATAATAGATTTGGATGATGATGTCTATCAAAACTTAGTATTCAACAAAGTATAGAATCATATATTGCAAGGTATAGTCACAGCACTACCATAGTCTATTTGTAACACCTTTTTTATGAAAATCATATATTCTTACCTCTTTTAGACATATTGATCAAAGCTTAAGCTTAGTATTAGACAAAGTATAAAAGATAACTTCTGAGGTCTTGGTAAAAATGGAGAAGCTTGCATTTATAGGGTTGTACATAAACGCTTATGGTAGTGTTGCTGCACCTTACAATTTAACCAACACCTCTCACGACGTGAACTCTACCAATTCAATATCAAAGATATCTTCTACCAGACTCCAAATATGTACCGTATTAAAAAAATAATGATTATATCCTCATTGATTGGTTCAATTGGTGTAAAAAGTAGCCAGTAAGTAGACTGAGAGGGTAAATAAAATAAAATGGGCAGACCTGAATGTGGCACAGTAAAAGATAGCTTGTGGAAGAGGGTTAAGTAAGATGTGAGTTATGCTTTAAAGGCTAGACACGTTTAATGTATATCAGTGCATGTAATTATGCATAACTTGTGGGGTGAAATCTAATGGACAGGTGAAATATTGACAATGTATAAAAAGATCATGATCATAAAAGAAACACACATTCAGCGAAGTAGTTGTATATTTACCATAAATTCTTGTGTTATAGTGTATAGGACAGCTTGGCAGTGTGTTAGGTGAAAAAATGTTAAAGGACCTATTTGGACAATATCTCATTATATAGAGCGATTAGATAAGGTCTAACAATACAATGCAAAGTTAATTATGAGAATACCATAGCAAAAGAGGTCGAAACCAACATGTTAATGGTAAATGACATTAATCTCACCAAATTATTTTTTACAGCACATTTTCGACAACTTCGAATAGTAAAACTTATAGCAGCATTCAAACTTCTACTATAATGATGCCGACAACATAAACCAAACGGAACACATTTTGAATCATGGAAGTTAGTCCTTTACATTGAAGTTACATGTACTTCTTATTCTGTTTAACTAGAATAATCTCTTGTGATAATAAGGACCTATTATGAGAGAAAATCACCATTACATACGTGATTGTGTCATCCACTCGGAAGAAAAGGGGACAATAAAACCTGTCTGAAATAGATGTACTTCATAATGACTAATCTGTTAAGCCAGCTGAATAACAACATAAGCTACATATATACAGTTAATTCTTTCATTATGCAGAATACTTGGATACTTGGCTGGCATGATATTATGTTGATGACATTCAAAAAAATCTATGCCATCAACAAAATCAAATAGTTTAGGATCGGACGGCAAAAAAACAACACAGTGATGAAACAAATACAACAGAGAAATAAAGCTCATATCTTAAGTTGCAGGAAACGAAAACATTAGCATCAATAAAAGAGCTAATTCTCCGCAACCCCATATGCATTTACTAATTACTTGCACTTTCAACAGTCAGGTACATTCATTGTCTTGCAAATAGAACAACAAACTTCACATAGGAATGATTGAGTCACTGATGAGCCCTAAACAACACAGTCACGAAACACAAAATTAACCAAATTCTACCATTAATGTTCATTAAGTACATCAAACACCGGTGAATCCTTAACAAAAAGGAGTCACACTGATCTCCAGACAAAACAATGTGAATTTGCGATAAAATGAGAACAGAATTGAAGAGAGGAGGGAGATCAAGATTTGACCTGAAAGACAAACACAACGTCTGCGCTGACATGTTGGATTTCAAGAATACTCATAAGTGCCAGAAAGTAGTAATTCAACTAAATATTTAAGGCACTTTTGTTACTTGTTTTGCAAGTTATTAGGGGAAAAGCCGAGAGATAAGTGATTATGACCCTTTTACGCTTCATTTATCTTACTTTACCCAATTGTGCAGGAAAGTTACTCAAGACACTGAGCAAAGAAGAAAAACAAGAAAAAAGTACAAAAAGGCAGAAAGATGAATTCACTCGCCTCCAACTCGCCATGGCAAGTAGCAAAAGAAAGCAAAGGCAGAAGAGCATATTTACTCGCCTCCAATGCGCCTCCAGTTCGCAATGGCGAGTAGCATCAGCAAGCAAGAGCAGAAAGGCAGATTTACTCGCCTCCCACTCGCCCCCAACTCGCAATGGCGAGTAATCAAAGAGCCAGCAGAGGCAGAAGCACAGTTTTACTCGCCATGGCGAGTGCATCTACTTGAGAGGCGAGTTAGGGCGGCTAAACCCCTCAAAGATGACATGGCACAAATCCACTGGTGAAGAAACCTCAACTCGCCATGGCGAGCAAAGGAACTCGCGAGGCGAGTTGATGCAGAGTTGAAATCTTATAAATAGTCATTGATCATTTCTTGAGAGGGTTCTGAGTTTTTATCTGAGAATCACATAGAATACTTTGCAATAGCTTTAAAGAGAGAGATAGAGCTTGTTCTTCATAGAGTGAGAGTGATAGAAGTTGGATTCTTCCTCATTTGGTGAGAAATCACAAAGTTGTAATGAATCCTTCCATTTCAATTCATTCTTGCAAACTTCCATGACAATGAGTAGCTAAATCTCCATTGTTGGGATTAGAGGTACTTGATCTTAGCTAAACATGTGATCCTTTGATCTATAAATGTATGGTTCTAGCATTTGATTTGATATAGAGATTATTCTTGCACTTTATTGTTTATGTTTGATTTAATTGTGATTGAAAAATACTTTTGAATCTAGGTTTAGAATAATCCTCTATCCAAACATAAATTCTAGACATGGAATTGATGTTTAGATAATCACTCTTTGTATTCAAACTTAATGCTTTCCTATCAATTAAGAGATTGAGAAATCGTCGATTGAATGATAGGAACGACTCTTGGATCGTTTAATAGTGTAAGACATCGACGATTAAACGATACAATTGAAGTCATAATATTATTTGGACACGAATGATATTGACGAGGGATGCGTGGTAATATCAAAGAAAAGCTAGAATCCATGCATGATCTTTAGGTTACGTGTAATGCTTGATCAAGGAACTCTAATCCTAACAAGTTTCACGCCTTATTAATCTCAAAATTTTACTCTTACATCATAGTTAACTAGATTTTAAGCAAACGAACAAATCACTCTTTCAACTTAAAATGATAATTGGTGTCGAACAATCCATGATATCACACTAGTCCCTGAGGAGACGGTATATAAATACTTACTTTTGATATACGTAAAAATACTACATCAAATATGTTGTAGCTGAACAAATTGGATTTGTTTTGCTTAATAGCGTCGTATCAGTCACATTTCTTACATATTGAATCAACTCTCTATTAAGTCAGTCTTCAATTCACTGAACGCCAACTAAAGTAATGACACAAAATGAAGCTTTGTTTTATATAACTTTCAATTCCAATAACCGTGTAGAAGCATCGAGTGTGGTTCTGTTGTGTGTAATGTCCTTTAGGAACCTCTCTATGTTTTCCTTTTAATAAAGATAGGGTCCTGAATATATTGAATTCAAAGAATATGTTAGCTACTGCCCATGAATTTGAAGACTTTGATTTCAATTAGTTTTCAGCATAAAACTTCAATCTTTAAAAAGCTACATGAACAAAAAATAAGTAGATTAGAGTATCGTAGAGTAAGTACCTGAAGATGATTACGATGAATGTTCTGAAACCCATTTGGACACATGTAAAGCCTATGTGAAAGTCAAAATATTATCTCAGAATCCACAACAAAATAAAACAAATCGTCCTTGTCTATAGATGAGAAGTCGTAAAGAAGAGGTTGATGGACTCAAACATGAAACAACGGTTGGGAATAGAGCAAAATTGAATGAGAGTGAGAGTAAAAATTGATACATCACTCAACAATAGATCCCATATAAGAGTGTGAGAGCTGCTGATCCAAGATGACATTGGCTGTGTTCATCGGTTCTGATTCAACGATCAAGTAAAAGAATTTTAGGTAAAATTGTAAAACGATTTTGTAGGCCATTGCGTCCACCAGATCTGCGTCATTTCACAGCTATTATTAACAACTGCAGGTTACCATAACAGAACCAAATTCGTCTCTAATTACCGACAAAAGATCCCAGCTGCCCTCCTCGTTTGGTCCTGCTGCATTCACGTTCAGTTTGTATCAGCCTATAGGTGGATAATCCAAACACATTGTAAATGATCAATTTGGTCCAGTTCAATTTTCTGTCCTTAACCGACAAAATCATGAATAGTTGTAATGTTATCTATTAGAACCAACAAATATCATAAGTAATCAACTCATATATAAGGTATATAAGTTTGTCTTATGTTGACACGTCGACTTGTATAGTTTGTGTCCGATGTAACCAGCCATTGCTCCGTGAACAACACTTACAGTAAGAAGTGTGTAGTACACACTGCCAGAAGCATTACTTGGAACAACTTGGATGATGTAGGTTGGATCTGTAACACAGAAAAGAGAAGGAAATATTCTATAAATTATTGATTCTCCTTTGAATGTTCATGAACGCATGCGTTTTTTTTTCTTCAAATTTTAATTCTTGCAAACCTATATATTTGAAAGTTATGGCCAGCTCCTTCACTTTTGTGAAATGATCCTGTAAGATCATAAATGCTTAAAGTAAGTGGCAAAAATATCATTAAATTCAACTATGCAACAATGTTATAGCTCTGCTAGAGCCCTACTTGACGGTATTTTATACAAAATAGCGTGTTGCAGAAAAATAGTGATTTATTCAACCACCACCGTATAAATCATCACCGCAGGGGCCTTCTTGCAAGTTATGACCAAATTGCAATGAAATTCAAAAACACATTGAATTACAAAAAACAAAAAATCCAATTAAACAAATGATCTTGCTCTTATTCCAAACGCCATTTTGGAAATTTCTCTACTGCAAAATGAACAAACCAAACCAAACCCCACGCCAATCATATGGACATCAATTATATAGATTTTGGAAGAAGGTCGTAGTACCCGTCGATTGGACCGGCTAATAGAATCTTCAACTGTCGCATCACTTCGATAACTTGCAACATCAGCATATCAAAATTTTGACCAGAGAAATTGCCATTGCACATTCTATAAAAAAAATCAAATTCGTCATTTTGCTCGTTCATTCATTTCCTCCATGTTTCAACTTTGTTCAAGCATCGAATTCACATTCAAGAAGAAAACATTATCGTCAGCAAAATCATTTAATTATTTAAAAGAAGTGAGGGTTGACATAGAATTCTAGAGAAACCTGATAGTGAAATAAACATACATGCAAACCCAAAGTCCATATTTCCATCAACAAAAATATGTAAATTGTAAAATAAAGAAACAAATCAGTTGTAAAAACCAAATTTGTGGATAAATAAAAAAACTCAGATCCTTTTCTCAGGAAGTCCACCCACTAAACCCCAAATTGATTGAGATTTTTAGAGATTCAAGTAAAGAGCATAAGATTTGAAAGAAAAAAAAATTGAGAAAAATTTGTGATTAAAGAAGAAAGTTTATGGAAAAAGGAAGAAGGAGAAATGAAGAAAGAAAAAAAAGAGGAAAAAGTATGGAAGAGAGGAAAAACCAGATTTTGTTTGGTGTTGTTGCCTTGATGTGTGCTTATTATTGGAGCCGTGTGTAGAATACAGTATCATAACGGGTCATGAGAGGAGGAGGGCGGTGGGCTGGTGGTAACCGGTGATGGAGAAGGAGCGGGTGACGGTGGTGCGGTGGCGGTTTTGGAGAGGAAGAAGGGTTTGAGAGTAGAGAGAAGACAGTGACAGAGAAAGAGAAGGAGTGAGAGAATGAGGAGCAAAAGGAGGGTTGGTACTTGTGCTTTGAGTTTGAAATATTGGTCAAAATATTTGGTCTGTGCTTACTGCTTTGAGATTACTTGTTTGAAAACTGATCAAAAAATGGCATCGGGCAGTACAAAATGGTTGACAAAAGGGAATTTTTAGGGCTACTTAGCAGCCTTGATATTTCATTTATAATATTATGATTAAGTAAGAGAAATGTCAACAATTCCACTAATATAAATTATGTATCGAAAATTGTGTTAATTTATTGTTCAAAATGTTTCTTATAATCTTTTTTCAATAAATTGTTATCATTAATGGAATGACATTAATGCTTAACATGTGTTTTAAGGGCAAAAGTTAACATGAGTCATTAATTAAAAAAAAGTTTTATTAACAAGTCCCTGGTAGGGGTGGAAAAACACCAAAAAACCGAACTGATTTGCTGAACTGAACCAAAAACACTGAATTATTACTAACAGTTCTGAAACTGAACTGAAATAGTTGAGTTCCAAACAGTTCGGTTCAGTTCGGTAACTAAAATTCGATTTCGTTTTTTTTCATATTTATTTCAAAGGTATCAATAATAATAGTTCGGTTCACTTCGAAACAGTTTAGTTCGGTTTGAAACAGTTCATTTCGGTTCGAAATGCAAACAGTTCAGTTCATTTATTTTAAATTTAGCAAATAGTTCAGTTTGGTTTGATTTTGTTTTTATCCTAAACTGAACCATGCCCACCCCTAGTCTCTTGGCACCTCTTTAAACATTCCAACAAAATAAATTATTTTATAGAAAAAATCAGATATTTTAATTTCTAATGCATTGATTACATGTATATTCATAAAAAGTTGCCGTTTAAATGTTGTAAGAGTGTTCAGGAAGCATTAGTTAACATTTTTCTTAAAAATATTATTAACAATTACCCTTTTAATGAAACTTAAGGGTTTGTTTGGATTCATGGTTTAAGAGAGAGAGAGGGAGGGGATCATTTGCTTTTCTAAAATAAATCAAGTATGATTGAAGTATTTTATGATCGTTTATTATGTTAATATATTAACTTTTTAAAAAACATTTTATAGTGTTTGTAATTTAAAAAGGAAAAATTCTTCACTCTTTTTCTCTCCTCTCTCTTCCTCTCTTGAACCCTCCATCCAAACACACTCTAATATAGGAGACATATTTTCCATCTTATTTACCAAAAGATATAACAAAATTCAAGGATATTAAAAAAGTAATTGTAATGAACGATATTATATCAACAAAATCGTTAATAGCTTAATGGTAGAGGGTAGGGGTGTACATGGACTGGGTCAACCAAGAAAACCCGCTCAAATCCACAAAAAAAACCCAAAAAAAAAGGGGTTGGATGGGGTAATTGGGTGGGTATGATTTTTAAAAATGAAAAACCTATAAAAACAAATGGGTTCCGGGTAAAAGCAGACACCCAAAAAACCCACTTACCCAATAATGTCAATATTTTTTATATTTATTTTCATAGGGTAGAAGAAAAATATTAAAGGTTATGGTCATAAACCAAGTTATATTTCCAAAATATACACATTGTACCTATATAATAAAAATCAAAACATGCCAGAGTTACAAACCAAGATGTTGCACTTTTTGGTTATTTTAATACTAATATAATTTTATGTCATGCAACTTTAGTTTGTTGCAAGTATTTTATGATGAAGTTTATTATTTGATATTATAATGTATTATTTTATGATGCATTAAATTATAGTAAAAATAAGTTAGCCAATTTTTTTAAGAAAATTAAAAGTAGGGTAATATTTAAGAAAAATTATAGGTAGTTGTCATTTATTTATTTAATATTAAAAAATAGAAAAATAAGTAGGGTAACACATTACCCAATCCAATCCAACTCAGAAACTAGCGGGTTTGCCAAAACCCACCAAATGATATAACGGGTGGTTATTTTACGTCACCCAAACCAGAGTATCCTACATGGTTCGAGTTTTGAGTTTGGCCAAACCCAAATAAAACCGCCTAATGTACACCCCTAGTAAAGGCGTTGAAGTGCTACCATCTGGTTTAGATTTCCTCCAAACATGTCTAAAATTATCCTCAACTTTCAATACAAACAACACATATAACAAATAAATTATAGTAAATTCAAATATTAAAAAATAAAAATATAACAAACACGATATGAGTATATATATTTTTTCATTTTTTATTTTTTCAAAAGTGTAACAAATTAGATAAGTATATCGATAAAAAAATTAAGTTTATAAAAAAGAGAAAACAACACTCTTGTTTTTTCTTTAGGTTCACTACACTCAATATAATTTTTTTTTTTGAGGGAATAATTATATTTGAAATGTGTCAAATGCTGACATGAATAATCATTCTTAAAGTTATAATAATTTTTTTATATAAAGTAAACTAAATCTGTTTGGTAAACTAAGTTTTTTTAAAAAAAAAATATATTTTTTGGGCTAAAGGTGTTTGATAATATTTTTTAATAAAATATTTTTTTTTAAGAAAGCAAGCTCATAATTTTCCATCACCATTTTATACATCTATTCCTAGCTCTTCTGCATCACCATAGTCGTCTTCTGACATTGTCATGCATACCCTTACCATCCACACATGTTCACTCTCCTAACTTAAAGTATCATCAACTAAGCCACCATCTATTAATCCTTTTATGCTAGCTTTATCAACTTCACTCATACCAATTTCCTTTTCTATTCTGCTACCATCACCCTATTTCTTTGAGTTAACACTCCTTTGACCAATCAGCCTAACATTCATCCCATGATCACTAGTGCCAAAGATGGTATAATTTATCCTAGATTGTTTCCTTCACCCCTTCTACGTTTTGACTCAGTTTGAAGTACACACTACCCACATACTACGTTAATGACCTTGAGGAGAAAAATAAACTCTTCTCGTCAGTTGTTCTAGCATCGTCTATACTTCTATCGGTTGGAGGTCTCTTCGCTTAAAAATTTACTTAACATGATAATTATTTTTAAGATGTAAACAAGCATGAGTTAGTTACAGTTGCACACTACTTATATTAGTCTAGCTATATCTTAGTGTATGCACTTGAGTCTCGGAAAAAAAGCTTAAAAACTACTCATGAAAGAGGAAACTAACACTCAAAAAACACCACTCTTAAAGGATAAAAATCGTAGGAGGGAAAACTACACAAAAAATCTCAAGCCTTATCTTAAAAAGAAAATTAAACTCTGTTATTGAGTTTAGGCTACACAATATATATTTTAAGTCTAGCACATTGCATTATATTCTTTTGAGTGGAAAAAGAAATCCAACACATTTTTGCCAAGTAGGGAACGACAAACATATGAATGTCCTTCCTTTTTGTTTTTTTGTAAAAGATATAAAGACACTCTAGCTTAGTGGAGACATTCTCTAAAGAAAAAATTTCCAACTTAGTGGAGACACAAAATAATAATGCAAAAACCTCAAGATCAGATATCCAACCCCAAATGGCAGCAAAAATTAGTCAAAATAATCATCATAGTTTCCCATTTTAATAGTTTCTTCACCAACTTCAAATCTTCAATCCACTTCTTTGAGCATACACACTCCTACACACATACACACTCCTACACACATACACATTGCTTATTAATTTAGTTTGTCACACCTTCAACACTTTCATTATTTACAACTGCACATATGACACATGGTATCCCTTCCACATGATTTTATTTAGATCTATACTCGTAATAATTAAACGCGTAAATTTTAAAACTCATGGTTGGATTTTTAAAAAACAAAATAAATCATTTGGTTGGGCATTAGCCCCAAAAGTCAAAAACTGACAAAAGCGGTGGTGATGATTTTTTTTAGTATGTTCACATTTAATTTGTCAAAAAATATCCCTCTCGATTTCATTTACTAACAACAAAAATATTTATTAATTGGTGTTAAACACAATCAAAATTAAATACTTATATCATATTTAACGTTATTATATTTTTGTATAAAATTATTTTTGACAAAACTTTACTTATCTTTCAATCAAACTCTAAAGTATGAGGTAGACTAACACCAAAAAACTATTTAATGTTATTCCTTTTTAATTAATTTAGATTTAATAATTTTTTTAATAATCTTTTTCCTATCCATATATCATTTAAATAAGGTTGATTATTTATTTTCCTATCCAAAAGGAAAATTCCTGAATCCAAAGTTGTTCACATATGTAAACATGAATTACAATAGTCTACACATTGTATTTTCACCTTAGTCATTTTAGAGTATTCTTGGATCTCCTCACAGGGAGCTCCACTAAACATTTTATCTATTGTAATTCATGTTTTCATACGTCAACAAAAGTAATCAAAGAAAATGTGAAGTCTAGTCTAACAAGTAGTAACCACACATTATCAATGAGTTACACTTTACGTCCTAAATTTTGAATGGGACTAATCAAAGTACCACTTTAAATTCACACATAAAATTGAGGATCCCAATACAACACAATAACAATGTCAATATAATCAATTGTATTAGAGCTTATAAATAATGGTCAAATAACTTAGTTGTCAAAATTTGATCCCTCAAGATAAATAAAATGCAACCCATACATATTGCAATATATCTATCAAAGTTATGATGGCATGAATTATGGATAATACATGTGAAAATATAAGACAAAAAATAGTATCTTTACATTAAAGGAAAATAAATAAAGAAAGTGATGCTTATCTGAGAGTGTTTGTTATGAGAATGAGTACTAGTTAATTTTGGTATTTTATTGTGTTTGAAGCATGCAATTCCAAAATTAGGAACCTTCATTCAAATACGTTAAATAGGAGGAGGAAGGGTAGTTGGTTTCATTACTCCACAACTCTGTCTGTCTTCTCGTGCCCCTTCCTCCACTCCTCTTTCCCTTTCAATTTCATCATCACTCTCTCTAGTATAACTCTTCTACATTCTTTATCTATATATCTAACTATTCCATCTTCTCGGTTGGTTTCTCTCTCTACATAACAGACACTCACAATTAGCTTTGGTTTCATCTTTGCATGTTCATTTTCGTGTCAAGATCACAACTTTACATCTTCGTGGTCAGAAAAACTCGATTACCCTCTCTTGATTATGTGTTTACAGTTATTTTATGTCACACCCATGATTAATTTATTCCCAAATTGGAATTCTTTGCATTGAAAGCTCCCAAATTTCTATTTACATTTCATTTTTTTTTTATATAGTTATTAGAAGATTTGTGTGTTTGATTTGTGTTAGGAAATGAGAAGAACTAGCTAAGCTTGGAAAATTGATTTTTTTTTTTTTGAAATAAATACAGTTATTTTATGCCATACATATGATTGATGAATTCCCAAATTGGAATTCATTGCATTTCCTCAAATTTCTATTTACATTTCATGTTTTTTTTTTGTGTGAAGACCCAATTTACTCCTTCACAATTTTCTCACGCCCAATACTCACAAAAAATATTCCCAAATTAGTCTCAAACATTGACTCTTTGATTCATTACGACAGAGGGACTAATGTTAGTTGACTAGTTTGAGTGTTATTTTTTTGTCGGGGACTAAATTGAGCGGAGAGAAATTTCTGAGGACCAAATTGGGTTTTTCTCTTTTTTTTGTTCTTTAATAGTAATTGAAAGCTTTGTGTGTTTGATTTGTGAAGGGCAATAAGAAGAACGGGCTAAGCTTGAAAAATCGGTCTTTTTTGGTTGATTTGAACTTGGGTGTGAATGTGTGATGCAGTTCCCTTCACTCTCTAACTTGAATGTTTGGAGGGTTTCTGCAACTATGACAGTTTGGACATTTTTATTGCTCACAATACTACTACTGAAGAGTGATGTTGCATATTGTAACTACTTGGTTGGTCTTGGAAGCTATGACATTACAGGTCCTGCAGCTGATGTTAACATGATGGGCTATGCTAACACAGAACAGATTGCATCTGGGGTTCACTTTAGGTTGCGGTCTCGTGCTTTTATTGTTGCCGAGCCTAAGGGTAATAGGCTAGTGTTTGTTAATCTTGATGCTTGTATGGGTGCACAGCTTGTTACTATCAAAGTACTTGAGAGGCTTAAAGCAAGGTACCATGATAGTTACTTTTATATATTATTACAATAGATTGACTATCAAGGAGATTTTTGATAATTTCTGCTAGTAGTATAGTTGTTAATGCTTTGAGTAACATGCAATTGACCCATATATAATACAAGGTAAATCTCTTTACGATAAACCCATAAGAAATTGACCTTTTCAGGATAGGATTCCATGTATTCACGCAGTTGCCTATCTTAATCGTTCGATGAAGATTAGACGGCTTATTTTCCAAATTATAGCTGATTTCGTGAAGTAGAATATGAGCCATCTGATTTTCATCCAACAACCGTTATCCCATGCCTATGTGAGCTTGACTTCATGATTATCTTGATGCAGCGAATTTTGGTCCAACCTTTTCCTGAATCCCATTATTGTGGGAGTTCTGTAGTACGACACTGCCCCTGTTTTTACAGTCCTGACATTGCATTTTATTTTGTTTGACAGATATGGTGACGTATATACAGAAAATAATGTAGCGATTAGTGGAATTCACACCCATGCTGGTCCTGGGGGGTATCTTCAGTATGTTGTATATATTGTAACATCTCTGGGATTCGTTCGCCAGTCATTTGATGCCCTTGTTGATGGCATTGAGAAAAGCATTGTTCAGGCACATGAAAATCTCCGCCCAGGATCAATATTTGTCAATAAGGGTAAGGGATGACTTAGCATTTGCTGTTGAAACATTTCAGAAAAAGATGAAAATCTATAGGAAGCAAGTTGCTCAGTTTTAGCTTTACCTTTTGGTTTCAATTGTCTATGATGTGTGCATTCTTTACCTTTTTTGTTCTCTCATAATCTTTATGTAAGAGATGAAAAAATGATGCCACAGTCTTGACTAAAATCAGATAAGAAATTGATGTTCCCCTGACCTCTGTAGCACTTAACCCTTTTGATGAAAGGTGTGTCTGGTGTCCAAGACCAATACGACACCGACACATGTCATTACGTTAAATTATTTATCAGTATCGACATGTTAGTGTCTGGTGGATGTATCAGTGTCAGTGCTTCATAGCCCCCCTGCTTGTATCATAGAAATTGAGATACCCTAAAAAACTATACAAAGACAAAGAAAATGAGTGTTACGAGTTGCTTAAATTTCTCCCACCTTTGGTGATATTACATGGTTGTAAATATTTCATCTTCTTCTTGCAGGAGAGCTTTTAGATGCTGGTGTTAATCGCAGTCCCAGCGCTTATCTCAACAATCCGGCTGCAGAGAGAAGCAAATACAATTATAATGTTGATAAAGAAATGTCTCTTTTGAAGTTTGTTGATGATGAATGGGGTCCTTCGGGAAGCTTCAACTGGTTTGCTACTCATGGTACTTCAATGAGTCGTACAAACTCATTAATTAGTGGGGATAATAAGGGTGCTGCTGCACGATTTATGGAAGACTGGTTTGAGCGAAAAAGTTCTGTAAGAAAGGATTCTGTTGGATTTGAAGATGACGGCTTACCTCGAAGAATTTCAAACATAATTCCCAGTCTTCATAATAATCGTAAGCTTTCTTTAATGTATTTGGCTGCAATTCTTCAGTCTTGCTAAAATAATTGTTCAATTATTAATTGATAGTATGTTTGGAATTGCCGTGTGAACAAATCAACAGATAGTGAGATGGACGCTAATAGTTTGAGCTTCATTCGATGTGAGCAAACATCGTGAAAACATAGAAAACCAATCACACACTGATTCTTTTTTGGGGTGATAAGCAGTGCGGTAGAATCATATTTATGCAGTGATAAATTGTTTAAAATATAGTATAGCTGTTCTATTGGTATTTTGATGCCTATAAGTTATAACTATCTATTTGTCTTTGTTGCATTTGAAATGTGCATCAACTTGCACTAATTTTGTTCTTTGGTGGTGTGTTGTGTTGCATCATATAGTTACACAACTTCACAGTTCTGGCGTTAGTGTTTTTAAGTTTACTTATCCTCTTAAAGTCTCAATGTAGGCTGACTTCAATGGAATTGTCGGCAAAACATACTTGAATGATACCCTACTTTATATAAGTGATAATATTTAATGAATAATATTTTCTTGGATATGATTTAGGGGATATCTGATGTCAATGTTTAATAAATGATTTTTTAATCTCACATGAAATTTATTGGTATAGATCATGAATTACTGGAACTTGCTGCATCATTCCAATCTCCTCCCGGTAGACCAGCGACCAAAACTTCAAGTGTTGCTAGACGTGTAAGAGGTTCCCTTAGACAGGTTAACAAACCTAGATTTGTATCTGCATTTTGTCAATCAAATTGTGGTGATGTTAGTCCGAATGTACTTGGAGCCTTTTGTACAGACACTGGATTACCTTGTGACTTCAATCACAGCACATGTGGGGGGAAGAATGAGTTATGCTATGGCCGGGGACCTGGGTAATTATTTATTACATACTTTGTTTTCTGTAGTTTTTGCAAATATACATAATTTCCAGCGATTACTATAAATTACCTCTTGTTGTAACTAATTTGCAGTTACCCAGATGAATTTGAAAGTACACGTATTATAGGGGAGAGACAGTTTAAAAAAGCAGTGGAGCTATTCAATGGAGCATCTGAACAGATTAAAGGAAAGGTGGATTTTCGACATGCCTTCATAGATTTTTCCAAGCTCGAGGTAAATGTTTCTAGCAGTGGAGCTTCTAAGGTAGTAAAGACATGCCCTGCTGCAATGGGATTTGGATTTGCTGCTGGAACAACTGATGGACCCGGAGCATTTGATTTTAAGCAAGGTGATGATCAGGTAAGAAATGTTTTTATACCATATGCTTACCCATTATCCTAGACTTGTATTCTTATATATGCTTACTTTTTTGTGTGTATCAGGGGAACCCTTTCTGGAAACTGGTCCGTAATTTACTGAAAACGCCTGACAAGGAACAAATAGCCTGTCAGCAGCCAAAGCCTATTTTGCTTGATACTGGTGAAATGAAGCTTCCATATGATTGGGCTGTAAGTTACCCTTTTATGCTGAATATTATGTCTTATAGTCTCCAGGCTCAGATTAGTTATGGTTAATTAGGAAAAAAAGAGAGGGAAGATTAATGGTATAGAGACTGTTTTTAAGAGGTTGTTAACTTTCACTCAACATGAATATTCATTTTAGTAAATTTGTAATGGCAGAGCATTGCATGACCTGATACTTGGCTTGTCCACTTTAGTAAATTCAATTAATTTCAATAAAGTTTTGTTGTTTTTTTTTGGAGAGTACTATACATCAGTTATTATGAATTTTTTCCAAGACATGTATTTGATGACTTCCATATGTATGTCTACATTTTTTCTTCTTCTGTGGTACAATATGATTTATGATAACATTTACTTATTCTGATTTCTTTCGTTGTGTTCCTTGCAGCCTACTATACTTCCAATCCAAATCCTCCGAATTGGGCAGTTTTTTATTCTTAGTGTACCAGGAGGTATGGTTCTTAATTTCTTGTAATTATGATACTTTGTAATTTCTGTCCTTTACATTTTAAAATGTTAAGTTTCAAGTGTCGACGACCTTGGTCTAATGAGTAGTCTGTAAACCGAATCAATGAAAAATAGTGTATCATACATTCTTAGCTGTTGAACGTCTTTAAGAATGAAGAGACAAGAATATCTTGAACTATTCCTGATCACGATATTTTGACTATTTGGGTTCCAGCACTACTTTGTGCAAATTCAAATCATAGCTTCTTGTTAGTTGCTCGAGTCTTTTTCAATTTTTTATGTGCAAACAAATTTCTTTAAGATCCAATGTACTCCAAATGTCTTGTTTAATACATTGCAGTGCTATTATATGGTCATTTTTCTTTTCCTTGGAAATTCGTGATTACTATGTATGCATACAAGTGTTTGTGAGATAATCCAAGTTGTCCTATCACCTATGTATATCTTTGGGTGCTTCATGCTTGTTGTAATTGTTTTAATTCTGACAGAATTCACAACAATGGCTGGGAGGCGGCTTCGTGATGCAGTGAAGACAGTGCTAAGTGGGGACAAAAGCTTAGGTAGCAACATTCATGTTGTTATAGCAGGGTTGACCAATACTTATTCACAGTATGTGACCACATACGAGGAGTACGAGGTGCAAAGATACGAGGTCAGTTGTAACTTTTGTAGAGAGCGACATGAACCTTTTTTAGATTGCAGTAGCAAGAGAAAATGAAACATTTGTTGAAGTTTACTCTGAGTGATGCTTATTTTTAATATCAAATAAGTATCTTTGTATTGGCACGCAGAGATGGAGACCTAAAAGAAATGACAGACCTTCCTAGCATATAGAGTACTTGTATTTGTCTACTTCTGTCTATCCTAGTTCTACATGATTCTACATCCTTGTGCTTCCTATGAAGCAATATTGGCAGGCATATTGAAATGTTATATTATACGTTGATGTCTCGACAAAGATCACAGTCGCAGACCTTTTTTTCAAAACTCTGTTAAGATGAAAATACTGTTCTTCTAGCATATGACTATTATGTGCAACTTTCTAAGTTCAATTATTCATGTTGTTAGGGTGCTTCCACGCTTTATGGTCCACACACATTGAGTGCATACATTCAGGAATTCAAGAAGCTTGCACGCGCTCTCATCAACGGCCAGCCTGTAGAATCAGGCCCGCAGCCACCAGACCTCCTGGATAAGCAAATAGGCTTACTAACACCAGTAGTGATGGATGGAACCCCTCTTGGTGCAAGTTTTGGGGATTGTAGTTCTGATGTGCCAAAAAATTCCACCTTTAAGAGAGGTGATACGGTTTCTGTTACTTTTTGGTCTGCTTGCCCTCGAAATGACCTTATGACCGAAGGTACATTTTCTCTGGTGGAATATCTCCAAGGGAAGGATACTTGGGTTCCTGCTTATGACGATGATGATTTTTGTGTGCGCTTCAAATGGTCAAGGCCTTTCAAACTCAGTACTCATAGTAAAGCCACAATAGAATGGAGAATACCACAGGATGTAGCTCCTGGTGTATACAGAATAAAACATTTTGGAGCTGCAAAGGGTTTATTAGGGTCATTTCGTCACTTTACAGGTTCATCTAGTGCATTTGTAGTAGCACACTAAAGGAAGGGAAGCACAGTTCAATGGTCTTAAAAAAGTTATTATTACTATATAATTTGGGATTTATTGTACTTAAGTTTATCAGAATACATAAATTAAATCAAGGTTTGATTGAACCACATGTCCTTTGTTATCCAGAAATTTTTATTTGGTTTTCCATGTCACAAATTCTTAACAGAAAACCGGTTTCATAAATTCTTTTTGCAGGCTTTGGCTAATATTCACAAGTAAGAAATATGGTGCATGGTGCATCAATAATAGTACATTTTGCTTCATCTATACACATAATAGTATCGTGCACCATTTACACATTCTTATTCTCCTCCCTTCCTCTTTGATTCCTATGTCTCTCCTCTCTCAGTTCAAGCCCTCTTTTGAGGATGATTTAAGAATGCTGTATTCAGTCCTTCAAAAAAAAAAGAATGCTGTATTCAGATTTTAAATAATGAAATTAAACACCTCTTCAACATTGATGAACTATATCATTGGATCAAAAGAAAATTATGGCTCATAATTTATGGGCACTGTATAAACTTATGAAACCACCGTTTGTATTTTACTCAACAATGAAGCATTTCATTTGCTTAAAAGATTTTTTTTTTGTTGAAGGATTTGCCTAAAAGATTATTAGTCTATACAACCCTTGCTTCAACATCACATTGTTGAATCAATATCTCAGTTAAGTAGAAGTTAATTTCTCATTTGTGCTTGCTATCCATCACCCTTTTTGGGATAGTTTCCAGGCATCTTATTTACATGGTAACTAAAGGACCATTTATGTAGCATTATGACCGGTCAATTTTGCTAAGATCGTTTTTTGTTGTTGAGAATCTTAGTACTAATCTTGATACCACAATATTTGGAACTATCCCTATTTAAAAAAATAAAATAAATCCTAGAGTCTAGTTAAAATGTGATGTAAGGATTTATTTTATTTTTTTAAACTATATTGAGGCTAGTCATTTTAACTATCCCTATTTGGCACTTTTAATTTTGATAAAAACTATATTATAAAGTTTTAACAAAATTACGGTGTCCTCTACAAAAAAAAGGTTGATTTCATAGCGGATACAGAGTTGAGATTTAATTTCTTATCCCCGTTAGATACGAGTAGGACAACAGGTAAGCATATGACAATCAGAAACGAAGGACGGGAAAGGTATAACCTATTCCATCCTTGCCTCATTGCCATGCCTATTTACCACGTCAAAGGTTGATTTGACTTAAACAAAAAAAAAAAAAGACACAATAGACCAAAACTCTCATATTGACGTAAAAAATTATATCATGTTATGTTATGAGCAAAATCTAAAAAAAAAGTCTTGTTAACTAGTGTCCTAAGACACTTTTTAAAGATACTCAATTGAAAACCTATTCATTGAAAAAGCTCGATATTCCAATTTTCGATGCATTGAATGCATAAATTCTTAAAAAGTGCCCTTACTAAGACACTCATTAGCATTTAAAAAATAAAAATAAAAAAGCTTAATTGCAGTTTTAGCCCCCTAACTTTCCTAAAGTTGCGATTTTGGCCCCCTAAGAAAAAAAACTACAAAACAGCCCCTTAAGTTTTGCAACTGTAGCAGTTTTG